>OGLX01000066.1_pt1 | contig 83237 bp, 74 predicted proteins | sample 1572821 | NCBI WGS metagenome assembly OGLX01 (sample SAMEA2581908, study PRJEB24529) | metagenome | biome: Human gut stool | place: China | collected 2011 | reverse complement strand
ACCCTAGACCCACTGATTAAGAGTCAGTTGCTCTACCAACTGAGCTAAGGGTGCATACTCTATCTTTATGCAAGCAACTCATTTCTGAATTGCGAGTGCAAAGGTAGTAGTTTTTGAGGAAACCACCAAATCTTTCCACCACTTTTTTGCAACAAATTGCACTTTTCTGCACGATTTCTACGAATCGGACACAGCATTGCGCCCTACACTTGTTCTATATCAAGCGAAGAATAATCTAAGCTCGTCGTCTTGCTTTACAATTAAGACAGGAAACCATCAACAACCATCTTTACAATTAAGCGGTTAGCCATCAACAAAAAGCATCAAACTTCGCCCAAAGACGTATCGAACAACATCATTACAATAAAAAAACGCCCTGCAAGAACAAGCCTTGCAGAGCGTCTATCATTAAAGTTTATTGCTTTTTCAACTCTTTCATCACCTTCTCAAAGTATCTTTGAGTGCGCTTCTTGTTGTAATTGTTGCCACCGTTCCAAGCACGAATGGCTTTCTCCACGTTATTACCTGGATTAAATTCCGACTGCATAAGCAAGAACATCTCTTTCGACTTCTCGAGATTGAAACGGTCACGAAGTGTGTAACGCGTCTTGCTGTTGCGTCCTTTCAGAATGTTGTTACACTCTGCTACGAGGATCGGTGTAATCTGCATTGCACCACACGACTTGCCTCTTACGGCCTTTGTGTTGCCCTCGCTCTCAACCTGAATGATTGCCTTCATCACAGGTTCCCAATCAAAATTTGCTGTGCTAACAGTGCTTTTTTCTACTGTTTTCTCCGCATACATCGCGGGTGTTACTCCAAATACACATACTAAAAATAATACAATTCTAAAAATTCTAATCATGTTAATTTGTTTGTGGAGCCCGAACCCATCCCCTTAAACACATACAACACCTCTTCCACCCCGGAACAAACGTTATATCAATGTAGAGCTTCTACTTCTTCAAAACACAACAGAAGAAGTGTTCACCGGAAACAGCGTCCATGATAGGCGATGAAACCAATTCATACGCATATCAAAACTCCGTTAGATACTTTCAGATAGCCTCACTAAAACAACAAGCATGCGCTATCCTTTTTTCTTATCGTGTGCAAAATTACACAAAATTCTTGAATTGTGCAAGTTTAGGCTTAAGCGCTAAAGGTTTTTTAATGTTTTTTAGAGATGCCAATAGCTTGAAAATCAATGATATAACTACTGCTTCCGGAGATATTACCGAGATTTTATAGAGATGCTACTGGTACTTTATAGAGATTTAAAAAAGATGTACCAGCTCAGCCAGCGCCACACCAAATAAAAAAAAGCGCCACACCAAATAAAAAAAAGCGCCACACCAAACAAAAAAAAGGATGCGTTGAACGTAAATTCAACGCATCCTATCATATCTAAACTTTTAGAATATTACTTCTTGAAAAAGTCCTTTACTGCCTCATTGGCAACCATACGCTCGTCGAATACGTAAGCGCCAGTCTTCGGGCTACGTACCATCTTGATAACTTTTGTGTATGCGCGACCATCCATAGAACCTTCACGGAGGGTAGCGACCGCTTTCTTTGCCATAGTCTATGTATTATTACTTAATCTCCTTGTAAAGAGTCATCTTCTTAAGGATGGGGTTATACTTCATTAATTCCATACGGTCAGGAGTGTTCTTACGATTCTTGGTAGTCACGTAACGGCTTGTACCAGGCTGACCGCTATTCTTCATTTCGGTGCACTCGAGAATTACCTGAACTCTGTTGCCCTTTGCTTTCTTTGATGCCATTTACTTTATTCTCCTATTACTTTAATGTCACTCCAGTCACAATAGCCTTTAGACACAGCCTGCTTGAGGGCAGCGTCCAAGCCCACTTTGTTGATGAGACGCAGACCCGCTGCGCTAATTTTGAGGCTAATCCAGCAACCTTCCTCTACATAGTAGAACTTCTTGCTGAACAAGTTCACATCGAAAGAACGCTTTGTGCGATGCTTTGAGTGTGATACGTTGTTACCTATCTGGGCTTTTTTTCCCGTAATCTGACAAATTTTCGACATTTCTATCTTCTTTTTTGTATTCGTTTTTGATACCTATTCCAAACAGGGTGCAAAATTAACGACTTTTTTCGAAACCGCAAAACATTCCTTTAAATAAAGTTGAGTATTTAATGTTTTTTTTGTTTTTAGTCGCATTTTATGTGCTATTGTGCTGATTTTTACCAGTTTTTGAGCTTGAAAGGCACACAAAGCGCACCTCCCTACCCCGTCACAGGAAATCGCAAGAGCAACACCTTTCTACTCCGTAACAGGAATCTTCGGCGCAACACCCTCTTCCTTTGCCTTCGGCATATTCTCCTTCAGATAGTCGATGAACATCTGGAGAGCCTTGCTCGTAGCGATAGCGAGGTTGATGTCGCGACCATAATCCTCAGTAAGTTTCATGGTAACGATGTTCTCAGCGTTGCCGCATGCGAGCCAGATTGTACCAACGGGGATTGCTGCTGTGCCACCGCCAGGACCTGCCGTACCGGTAGACGCAATAGCGAAGTCGACGTTGAGAGCCTTGATAGCACCCTTCACCATCTCCTTAGCCACTTCCTCACACACAGCAGTCTTCTCCTCAAGCAGATTGTGGTCTACGCCGAGCAAGTTCTCCTTCACCTCGTTGGTGTATGAGATGACGCCACCCTTGAAGTAGGTTGAAGCACCCGGAACAGCGATTATCGACTCTGCGATACGTCCGCCTGTGCAGCTCTCTGCCGAACCCACTGTAAGGCCTGAGCCATAAAGAAACTGCTGTATCTCGCGACTAAGTATTTTCTTTTCAAATTCCATTTTGTATTTCTTTTTGTTTGTGATTATTAACTATTTGAATGTTACTTTGCTGAACGCCGGCTTGTCTATCGAGCAGAAGTCCTTGTCGAGGAATTTATAGTATCCTGTGATGCCAATCATCGCGGCATTATCTGTCGTATAGCTAAACTTCGGGATATAGATTGTCCAGCCATAGCGTTTCGCATGGTCGCGGAAAGCGTTACGCAGTCCGTTGTTGGCAGACACGCCGCCCGCAACAGCCACATGCTTGATGCCGGTCTGCTTGACGGCAAGGCGCAACTTCTTCATCAGAATGTCAACGATGGTGAACTCAAGACTCGCTGCGAGGTCGTTCTTGTGATGCTCAATGAAGTCGGGATCGTCCTGAATCCACTTGCGCAGACTGTAAAGGAACGATGTCTTCAATCCGCTGAAGCTGTAGTCCAAGCCCGGTATGTGCGGCTCAGAGAACTTGTACGCCTGCGGATTGCCCTGACGCGCCAGGCGGTCGATGATAGGACCGCCGGGATAGCCCAAGCCCATCACCTTCGAGCACTTGTCGATAGCCTCTCCTGCTGCGTCGTCGATAGTCTGTCCGAGCACCTCCATATCGTTGTAGGCGTTCACCTTCACAATCTGCGAGTTGCCGCCCGACACGAGCAGACAGATGAACGGGAACGGCGGCGTAGTGTCCTCAGGCTTCTCCTTTATGAAGTGAGCCATCACGTGACCCTGCAAATGGTTTACGTCTATCATCGGTATGCCCAGACTGCGCGCGAAGCCCTTTGTGAAGCTCACGCCCACGAGCAACGAACCCATAAGACCCGGTCCGCGTGTAAAAGCCACAGCCGACAGCTGCTCCTTCGCGATGCCGGCACGCTTTAGCGCAGCGTCCACCACCGGCACGATATTCTGCTGATGAGCACGCGACGCAAGCTCTGGAACCACACCACCATATTCGCGGTGTACATCCTGAGAAGCCGTTACGTTGCTCAGCAATATGTTGTCGTTGAGCACTGCAGCACTTGTATCGTCGCAGCTGCTCTCTATACCTAATATATACATTTTCTTAATTATTAATTTTCAATTATTAATTATTAATTATCTTATTGTTCTAATTATTAATTATCGTGGCGCAAGCCAATTAATAATTAAAAATTAATAATTAATAATTCAACAAACATTAATGTGTCAATATCTCTACGCCGTGTTCAGTCATAACAAATGTATGCTCCCACTGTGCGCTCGGTTTCTCGTCGCCAGAGATCACCTCCCAGCCATACTCGTCGTCGGCATCGATGAACACCTTCCATGTGCCCATGTTCACCATCGGCTCGATTGTAAACACCATGCCCGGCACAAGCAACATGCCCGTGCCCTTATGTCCGTAGTGCATCACGTCGGGCTTCTCGTGGAACTTCAGTCCTACGCCATGACCGCAGAGGTCGCGCACGATGCCGTAGTGATACTTGTCGGCGTGCTTCTGGATAGCGTGACCGATGTCGCCCACGAAGCTGTAAGGCTTAGCCGCCTCCATGCCAATCTCCAGACACTCCTTAGCCACACGCACCAGCTGCTCCTTCTCGGGTGTTGTCTTACCGATGATGAACATGCGCGAAGCGTCGGCATAGTAGCCGTCGAGGATAGTAGTGAAGTCGACATTCACGATGTCGCCCTCCTGCAGAACATCCTCTTCCTTCGGAATGCCGTGGCACACCACCTCGTTGATACTTGTGCAGACACTCTTCGGGAAGCCCTCGTAGTTGAGACAAGCCGGCACAGCGCCATGTGCTGTACAGTAGTCGTAGCATATCTGGTCGATCTCGAGAGTGTTCATGCCAGCATGAATATGCTTAGCCACCTCGTCGAGCACACCGGTGTTCACCACACCGCTGCGGCGTATGCCTTCTATCTGTTCAGGAGTCTTGATAAGGTCGCGCGACGGCACCTCCTTACCCTTATTCTCCCAATACATTACTCTTTTGTCAAGTTCTGTCGGCTCCTGTCCAGGCAGACAGTGCCAAACTCTTTTCTTCTTGAATACCATAATAATTATATTAAAGCCCCAACCACGTGGGAAGTATTTTTATTCTAACGAATTAAGTTTACTCAAACAAATTGAGTTTATTCTTGCGAGCCTCATCGAGCGACGAGAGTTTCTGCTGATGCGCAGCATACTCCTCGCGCAGACGAGCATAGCGGTCATCCAGTTCGGCTTTGAACTTCTTGCGGTCGTCGGCGTTCATCAGTCGCTGCGCCACAAGCGGGTTCTGCGCCGCGTCCTTCACCCACACCACTATGCCGCTGTACACGGGCGCTATCTTCAGCGCCACGTGCATCTCCGACGTCGTAGCGCCGCCCACCATAATAGGTAGGTCGAGCCCCGCGTGCTCCATCTCTGTAGCCACGTTCACCATCTCCTCCAGACTCGGCGTAATGAGTCCGCTGAGACCAATCATGTCTACGTTCTCAGCCACAGCCTTCTTCACAATCTGCTCAGCCGGCACCATCACTCCGAGGTCAATCACCTCGTAGTTGTTGCACGACATAACCACATCAACGATATTCTTGCCGATATCGTGCACATCGCCCTTCACGGTAGCCATGAGCACCTTGCCGGCAGTCGTTGTGCCTTCCTTCTTGTCAGCCTCGATGTACGGCTGCAGAATAGCCACCGCCTTCTTCATCGTGCGCGCTGTCTTTACGACCTGCGGCAGGAACATCTTGCCGCAACCGAAGAGTTCGCCCACCTTGTTCATGCCCGCCATGAGCGGTCCCTCTATTATGTCCACCGCCTTCGGATACGCAGCGAGCGCCTCCTGCAGGTCGGCATCCATATAGTCTGCCACGCCTTTCACGAGAGCCGTAGACAAGCGCTCAGCCACATCAGCCTTGCGCCACTCCGGTTCGGCAGCCGTAGCTGTAGTAGCGCCCTGAGCCACTCCGTTCTTTAGCGCTTCCTGCTTCAGCTTTATCTTCTCTGCGAGATCCACAAGACGCTCCGAGGCGTCGGCTCTGCGATTGAGCACCACGTCCTCAAGTATCTCGAGCTGGTCTGTAGGTATGTCGCCGTACGCCACCTTCGTAGCCGGATTGACGATGCCGAAGTCCATGCCCTTGCCAATGGCGTGATAGAGGAACACGGCGTGCATCGCCTCGCGTATGTAGTTGTTGCCGCGGAACGAGAACGAGAGGTTGCTCACACCGCCGCTGATATGCGCTCCGGGCAGGTTCTTGCGAATCCACTCGGTAGCGCGTATGAAGTCGAGCGCATAGTTGTCGTGCTCGCTCATGCCGGTAGCTATGGCAAGCACGTTGGGGTCGAAGATGATGTCGAGCGGATTCATGCCCACCTTCTCCGTGAGCAGGCGGTAAGCGCGCTCGGCTATCTCGATGCGTCGCTCGTATGTGGTAGCCTGTCCTTTCTCGTCGAAGCACATCACTACGACTGCTGCGCCGTAGCGCATCACGTCGCGTGCATGACTGAGGAACACCTCCTCGCCTTCCTTCAGCGAGATAGAGTTGACTATCGCCTTGCCCTGCACACATTGCAGTCCGGCTGTGATTACGTCCCATTTAGACGAGTCGATCATCACCGGCACCTTCGCTATGTCTGGCTCCGAGGCTATTATATTAAGGAACGTGCGCATCTCCTCGCGTGCGTCGAGCAGACCGTCGTCCATGTTTACATCTATCACCAAGGCTCCGTCAGCCACCTGCTTGCGTGCTATGCTGACCGCCTCGTCGTAATTCTTTTCGTTTATAAGGCGCAGAAACTTGCGCGAACCTGCCACGTTGCAGCGCTCGCCTACGTTGACGAAGCGTATGTCGGGCGTCACGTCGAGCAGCTCCAGTCCGCTGAGCCACATGGTCTGCGACTTCGGTTGCGGCGTGTGCGGCTGCTTGCCTTCTACAATCTTTGCATACTCGGCAATGAACTTCTCGGTCGTGCCGCAGCAGCCGCCTATGATGTTCACCAGCCCCTCGTCAACGTACTCCTTCATCTGCGGAGCCATCGACTCTGCCGTCTCGTCGTATTCGCCCATACTGTTGGGCAGACCGGCGTTGGGGTATGCACTAATATAATAAGGTGACTTTCGCGCCAGTTCCTTCAAGAACGGCTTCATCTGCGGTGCGCCGAACGAGCAGTTGAGTCCGATAGAGAAGAGCGGATAGCTGCTCACGCTTGCCAGCACAGCCTCAAGGGTCTGTCCGCTGAGCGTTCTGCCTGCGAGGTCGCTCACGGTGATGCTGAGCATTATGGGCAGGCGTTTGCCGCTACGGCGCTCAGCCTCCATCGTGGCGTCGATGGCAGCCTTGGCGTTGAGCGTGTCGAACACCGTCTCTATGAGTACGGCGTCCACCCCACCCTCCACGAGCGCCTCTATCTGTTCGAGATAGACTTCGTAGAGCGTCAGATAGTCGATTTCGCGTGCAGCCGGATTGCTCACGTCGGGGCTCATAGAGCAGGTCTTGTTCGTCGGACCCACCGAACCAGCCACGAAACGCGGACGGTCAGCGGTAGCAAACTCGTCGGCAGCCTTGCGTGCCAATCGTGCTCCGGCAAAAGCCATCTCGCGTGCTGACTCCTCCAAGTGGTAGTCGGCTTGCGAAATGCGCTGCGAGCTGAACGTGTTCGTTGTGATTATGTCGGCGCCTGCCTCCAGATACTTGCGGTGGATGTCGCTCACCACGTCGGGGCGCGTGATGTTGAGCATGTCGTTGTTGCCCTTCATCAGTCCCGGCGTCTTGCGGTAGCGGTAGCCACGGAAGTCCTCTTCGGTCAGCGCGTATTGCTGTATCATGGTGCCCATCGCACCGTCGAGTATTAGTATTCTGTCTCTGACTATATCTTCTAAAGTCTGCATCATCTTCCTAAACGAATCTTCTTACCTAAACAAGCGTTTACAATTTTTTTTAATAGTGTTTCATCGCGCGGTCCATCTCACGACGGTCTTCCTTCTCCTTCAGAGTCTGACGCTTGTCGTACTCCTTCTTACCGCGGCAGAGCGCAACGTCCACCTTGGCGCGTCCGTGGTCGTCGATGAACACAAGTATGGGCACGATGGTGAAGCCGGGCTGCTTGGTTGCCGCCTCGAGCTTGGATATCTCGCGGCGTGTGAGCAGCAGTTTGCGGTCGCGGCGTGCCTCGTGGTTGCTGAACGATCCGTAGAAATAGGGCGAAATGTTCATGCCTTTCACCCACACCTCGCCGTTGTTTATATAGCAGAAAGTGTCAACCAGACTCGCCTTTCCGAGTCTGATCGACTTTATCTCGGTGCCCGTAAGCACTATACCTGCGGTATATGTATCAACGAAGAAGTATTCGAACGAAGCCTTCTTGTTGCGTATGCTCACCGGACTTTTCTTTCTTATGAGTTCCTGTTCCTTGTTCATAATCGTCTTGTAGCCTGACGCCGCGGGTATAGCTGACAACAGCCTGACGCCCCTGCACCGCCGACTCTACTCTCTTGTTTTTTTATTCCTCAATAACGACGAACTCCTCTATGTGTTCGTCTACATAGCGTGCCACAGCCTCAGTCCAGTCCTCCTCGTTCTCCACGAACTCGTCGTCGTAGTCGTCGAACTCGGGGAACTGCTCGAACATAGCCATGAACTCGTCGTCGCTGCACTCGCGCTGTATCTTCTCGCCGTACTCCTTGTAGAGCTTACGTACGGCGAAGAGCATCTTCGCGAGGTCGCGCAAGCCCCAATCGCGTAGCACCTTCGCAAACGGATTGTCGAAGATGAATCCGCCGTATCCGTTGTAGATGAGCTGCACGAATCCGCCGTCCATAACCTCCTCGTGCAGAATGTCGTAAGCCAGCAACGTAATCTGCGCCACACTCAGCTGCTGCATGTTCTCAGCATTGAGTTCGCCGCCAATAGCCTCCTTCGTAGCGTTGATAAACACGCTGAGGAAAGCATCCATATCTTGCATCGCCGCTTCACGCAAAGCAGCGTCTTTTACTTTCACTTCTATCATAATTATGCAAAGTTAGTGCAAATCGAAGACAATACAAAATAAATGCATTTATTTTTATTGTTGAGATGCAGCCTAACTTATCAAAAGTTAGTGCAAATCGAACACAATACAAAGAATATCCATCGAAAAACAAGCACCATTCAAATATTTTTATGTAAATTTGCATACATACCACAAACAACAATGCCTATGATTAGCAATAACGTACAGGAAATGATTCCTAAGATACAGCAGTTTTTCAAAAGTCAGCCAATAGAAAAGGCATGGCTCTTCGGATCTTGCTCACGTGGAGAAGAGACGCCAACAAGCGATGTGGATATACTGGTGAGATACAAACGCGACGACAAATTCTCTCTCATGACCATATCGCGAATCATGGCGAAACTCGGCGACCTACTTACAAGAGAAGTAGACCTCGTTGAGGAAGGGCGTTTGTTGCCATTTGCACAAAAAAGTGTTGAACAGGACAAATTACTGATTTATGAGAGAGAAAGTTAAAGACCGCGGTAGATTAGAGCATATTCTTCAATGCTGCAACAACCTGCTAAACAATAGAGACAAATACGTTTTTGAAGAAATAAAAGACGACCCGATTATATTCTACGGCTTCGTGAAGCAAGTAGAAATTATTGGCGAAGCGGCATATATGCTTACAAAAGAATTCCGTAGCACCCACCCCGAAGTAGAATGGAAAGCTATGGAATGCATGCGCCATGTCCTTGTTCATGGCTACTATACTATAGACCCTTACGACCTTTGGAATACAATAAAAAATGATATTCCTGTTCTGAAACCACAAATCGAACATTTGCTCGAGACGACAGACTTCTCCGAAGAATGAAAACATGGCACTTATGGCTGGCGGCATCAATCGGACTCGTGGTGATTGCAGCGATGATGATAAGAGAGTTCGACCTTGACGCCCTGAGCAAGATACACCTGTCCCCGCAATTTTTCGCCGGGACTGGCATCGCCGTGCTCCTTTTCGCCGTCCAGAACCTTATGTACACGCTGCGCTTCCGCTACCTCTGCCAGCGCAAGCTCTCGCTCTCACAAAGTTTCCGCATCAACGTGCTCTGCGAGTTCACCTCTGCCGTCACTCCCTCCGCAGTAGGCGGCAGCGGATTGGCGTTCGTATATCTCAACCGCGAGGGCGTGACCATGGGCAGAAGCATCTTCACCATGTTCGCAGCCCTGCTTGCCGACGAAGCCTTCCTCGCCATCAGCTGCTGCGTGCTCTACCTATGTGTGCCCTCCGACCAGCTGTTCTGCACAGCAAGCGACGTAGGTGCCACTGTGTCGAGCGAATGGTTGAAGGGCGGCATACACGTCGTCTTCCTCATAAGCACACTCATCGTAGCCGCATGGACAGCCATACTGTACGTGCTGCTGCTCCACCGACCGCAGCTCTTAGGCTGGGTGCTGAAAGCATGCTGCAAGATACCGGGTCTGCGCAGGTTCCAGCCGAAAATAGAGCGGTTCTCCAACGATATGACCTTAGCCTCGCAGGAGGCAAAGCTCGAAGGCAGCCGCTTCTGGCTGCGTCTCATGGGCTACACCTCCGTAGCATGGCTCGCCCGCTTCGCCATCGTAGCCGCCATACTCTTCGCCTTCCAATGCCAGGGCGACATGCTCATAGCCTGGTGCCGACAATGGGTGATGTGGATGATTTCGATACTCAGCCCCACGCCCGGCGGCAGCGGCGTAGCCGAACTGATGTTCCGCCTTTATTACGCCGACTATCTGCCCGATGCCTCGGTAGCCATCCTCGCAGCAATGCTCTGGAGAGCCATCTTCTACTACCCGTTCCTCGTAATGGGCACCATTGTGCTGCCCAAGTGGATAGGAAAGAAACTGTAGAAGTAGCACTTCTGATGTATTCCGCCCCACACTCTTTCATCGTGCACCGAACGCAATCCGATTGGACACCGAACGCCGCCCGATCGGACGGCGGACGCAATCTGATCGGGCGGCGGACGCAACCCGATCGGACACCGAACGCGATACGACGACATAAGTGCAGAGATTGCAGAGCACAAGTGCAGATATTTCCATTTATTTTTCGTAACTTTGTGGTCAAACAACAGCATTATGACAACAAAAGAGATAGACGAAAAGTCGCTACATAACGCCCACCGCCTCTTCGAGTCGGGCGACATTAACAACATCCCCGTAGGCACAGCAGCAGGTCTTCAGCAGATACATCGCTATCTGTTTGAAGGTCTGTACCCATTCGCCGGCACCATTCGCGAGAAGAACATCGCCAAAGGAGGCTTTCGCTTTGCCAACTCGCTCTATCTACAAGCCGCCCTCTCAGCCGTCGAAAAGATGCCTGAAGACACCTTCGAACACATCATCGAGAAGTACGTGGAGATGAACGTCTGCCACCCTTTTATGGAGGGCAACAGACGCGCCACACGCATCTGGCTCGACATGATGCTGAAGCGTGCGCTCGGCAAAGTGGTCAACTGGCAGTTCGTTGACAAAGACCAATATCTCTCTGCCATGGAACGCTCCCCCATCAACGACCTCGAAATACGCTTCCTGCTCAGTCAGAACCTAACCGAAGACACCGAGAACAGAGAAGTGATTATCAAGGGCATCGAACAGAGCTATTACTATGAGAGGTATGAGAAGTAAAAACAATATGGACAAACGAATCACAGAGCAACCATCGCACTACGACCATCTGGAACGGATGAGCGTAGAGCAGCTGACGGCGGACATAAACAACGAGAATATGACGGTGCCGGCGGCTATAGGAAAGGCGCTGCCGGCTATAAACAGACTTATAGAAGCGGTGGAACGCAAACTGAAGAACGGCGGACGACTGTTCTACGTGGGATGCGGCACTGGTGGACGACTGGCTACACTCGACACCATCGAGGTGCAGAACACGTACGGCACAGACGGAACGCAGATACAAGCCGTGTTCCCCGGCGGCATCGGCTGCCTGACGCAGACACGCGAGTCAAGAGAGGACGACACGGAGAACAGTTGGCAGCAACTTCTCGACAAGCACGTCTCTAACAACGACATCGTGGTGGGCGTCTCGGCAAGTGGCACTACGCCCTTCGTGCTCGCAGCGCTCCGGCACTGCCGCACAGCTGGCATAACGACGGGCTGCATCGTGAACAACCCCAACTCGCCTATCGCTGCCGAAGCCGACTATCCAGTAGAGGTGATAACCGGACCGGAGTTCGTGACGGGAAGCACACGCATGAAGGCTGGCACATCGCAGAAGCTCATCTTCGACATGATAAGCACCACGGTGCAGATACGCCTCGGACGTGTCGAGGGCAACAAGATGGTGAACGCCAAACTGATAAACAACAAATTGATTGACCGCGCCGTGAGAATATTCATGGAGCGCAACCCGCAATACACCGACTACGAAGAAGCGAAGGCGCTTATTCTGAAGGCTGGTAGCGTGAAAAAGGCTGAGGAGCAAAGGTGCCCATATAAATCATAATTCAAATATTCTATTTAGCAGTTTGAAAAGAGAACAATAAGAAGAAATGTGGGAAGTATAGTATTATGTTCAATGTCTCAATGTTGTTAAATAATATTGAACAAGATAAAATACTGAACAAAAAGTTCATCTTTTCAAGTTTTGTTCATTATATTTGCAGTGTTCAATTCTATTGAACACTACTACAATATTGAACAAACAACATAAATTTATGACAAACAGCATCATAATAAACCAAGCATTGGACGCTCTAAAGGCAAGCCTGCCTGCAGATTGTATTATCTCAACAACGGCAGATGGAGATGACACCATTGTTAAGATAATGAATATGGATTTTTTGTGCCTTGTAAAAGAAAGCATAACCAAAACTACATTAAACCCTACATTAGCAACAATGCAAGTTATGAAAGGTAACAAACAACAGGTGTTGCTTATCACACAATACATAAATCCACAGTTATCAGCAGAGTTGACAAGCAAGGGGATAAACCATCTGGATTGCGTAGGAAATTGTCTTATTAGATATACAAAAAAAGGAAGCCTGATTTTTCAAATATCCAATCAGGGGAGAAAAAAGACAGAGCAAAAGATAAAGAAATATCCTGTATTCCAAGATGCAGGGTTGAAGGTCGTTTTTTATCTATTGCAAGATATAGGCAACATAAAAAAGCCCTACCGAGAGATTAAAGAACAGACTGGCGTTTCTTTGGGTAGTGTAAAAAATGTCTTGGACGAACTTGCAAGACGCGGCTTCGTTTACGAAACTAAGAATGGTCGTATAATAAAAGATAAAAAACAGTTGCTCGATTTATGGGTGAGCAATTACAATGAAACCTTGAAACCAAAATTGTTTTTAGGCAATATGGCATTTAGAACGGAAGATAAAAGAAACCAATGGGACAATATGAAATTGCCACAAGGGATGGCATGGGGAGGAGAACCTGCCTCCAACTTGATGAACGGCTACTTGCAACCAGGAAGTTTCGACATATATACAGAATTACCTGCCGCACACCTTATGCGAACTGGTGCCGTCAAGCAAGATGCAAATGGTGAAATACATCTATACAACAAATTTTGGGCTTGGAAAACAAACGACGGAAAAGTTCCTGCTATATTAATCTATGCAGACTTGATGGGTAGTGGCAACAGTCGCTGCCTAGAGGCTGCGCAACGAATATTCGAGGATGAGCTTAAGGATTACAAGTGAAAAGATAAACAATCCTTTTCTTGTGGATTTGTTGGAGAAACTTTCGAGCAGTTTTCGTAGAATGGAGCACGACTTCTTTGTTATAGGAGCCACAGCCAGAGACATTGTTATACAAGAAATGCTGAACACTTCTTCGCGCAGAAAAACGAGAGATTTGGATCTGGCGATTGCCGTCCCCAACTGGCAAGAGTTTGACAAAATCAAGAAAAACCTGATTGCTGACGGATTCGAAAAAGACAAGGATAAACAACAACGCTTCTATTATGGCGACTATGAGATAGATATTGTGCCATACGGATATGTCGCAAAAGATGATGATAATATATATTGGCCTCCTGAAGAAACGATAGCCATGTCAGTAAAAGGGTTCGACGAAGCGCTTTCTGATTCAATAACGGTTAGTATAGACGATAGATTCACCGTAAAGATAGCATCTTTGCATGGGCTGTTTCTGTTGAAGTTAAATGCTTGGATGGACAGACATCTGACTACAAATAAGGATGCAGAAGACATGGCGTTCATTTTAGACAACTACCTCATGGCAAACTTGGATAGAGAAGCATATATGGAAGTGTATGACTGGGAGGAATTTGACGAATTCGTTGCCGGTGGCTACTGGTTGGCTAATGACTTGGCGAAACTCTTGAATAAAGAGCAACTGATATATTACGCAGATAAGATTGACGAAGAAATGCTATTAGAGGAAAGAAGTCGCTTGATAAGCCAAATGCTTAATTCTCAATCAGGACTGAATTACGACCAAGTAATAAGAACTTGGCAGACCATATCAGAAGTTTTTCGCGCTACACCAAAAGAAGAACAATAAAATGGTAGAAATAAAATATGATAGTCAGAAAGGAACTGGCGAGACAAACCAGGATTTCATTTTATGCAAGCAATTAGATGATTCTTGCCTTATATTCATTCTTGCTGATGGCATGGGTGGTTTACAACATGGAGATATTGCAGCCAAGATTGTTGCACAGAGTATTTGTGAAACATTTGCCAAATACAAGTCTGACAATATAAGGAATACGTTTATCGAAGCTTTCAGATGTGCAGATTCAGCCATTGCAGACAAGTGCAAATATCTTCATTGTAAAATGGGAGCAGCAGTTACTGTCTTGATTATAAAAGGAGATACGGCATATTACGCATGGCAAGGAAATGTAAGACTTTATGGTAAACAAAATGGGATTTTTCTTATATTAACGGAAGATCATGTAAAAAAGGTAACAGATAATACATTGCTGACGCGTTGTGTGAATGGAAAGGGATTTCGTTATCCTATATCCATCAAAGAGAAATCTTTATTTGGAATTTCTCTTTTATTCATATGTTCAGACGGATTCTATCTTTCCAAAGATTGTATGACACAAATTAATGAAGGTGTTTTATCAACCAGTGTTGAAAGGACTGAAGATGATGCTTCCTACATCCAAATTAAAATAACATAGCATACTATACCCCAAAAGAGCAAAGGTGCCAAACAATCGCTGGCACCTTTACTCGTCTAAGGCGAACTCTGCGACAAGAGGCAGATGGTCGCTGAAACCGTCGAGCCAACGCGGACCGAGATAGTTGCGGCGTGGCTGCACACCACCATACTTCGGATCGTCGGTGAGCAGAAACCTTGCGTCGTGAACACGGCAGGAGCGCACCGACGGCAACAGACTCGTGCTGACGAGAATGTGGTCGAGACTGCGCCACTCGCCATGATACTTATATGTAGCGCGGGCGCCGTTCTGCCCCACAGCCTCAGCCGACACATCGGTGAAGCCGTCGGCACAAACGAGGCGCACGCTCTCCGACTTGGCGTAATCGTTGAAGTCGCCCGCTACGATTATCTTCGCCGCAGCCGCGACTGCCCTAACGGAGTCGGCTACGGCGCGTATCTTCTCAGCCACCACACGGCGGAACGGACGCGAAAGCTGCTCGCCGCCACGCCTGCTCGGCAGGTGGGCGACGATGACGTGCAGCGTGTCGCCCGACATAACCACACCCGACGCATACAGCAGGTCGCGCGTCGGCGACATATCACGTACGGGCGTTATGCGCACCGCCCTACTGTTAAGCAAGCGGAACGAGAACGGCGAATACATCAGCGCCACATCAATGCCGCGCGCATCGGGCGAGTCGGTGACAACGTACTCATAACGTGCGGTGCGCAGGAGCGAACGCTTCGTAAGGTCGCGCATCACAGAGTCGTTCTCCACCTCGCACAACGCCACCATATCGGGCAAACGCCAGCTGGCAGCCGATTCTTCAGAAACAGAGAAATCTTCAGCACCACCCACCCTATCGCCGCACGACACGATGGTCTGCCCCACGCGGTTCAGCTTGCGCCAATAGCGGAAAGGCGTCCAATAGTACGACCCGTCGGGCAGAAACTCAACGTCGTTCTTCAGCGAGTCGTGCTGACAGTCGAAGAGGTTCTCGCAGTTGAACTGCACGAACGTGAAAAGCGACACCAACAACACAGACAAAGACATAGGCTCAGACCTTTAATGCCCTCATGGCGTTCAACACAGCGAGCACCGTAACACCAACATCCGCGAATACAGCCATCCACATTGTACCCATACCGAAGGCTGCAAGCAGCAGTATCGCCACCTTAACGCCGATGGCAAACCACACGTTCTGACGAGCGATGCCTATCGTGCGGCGTGCGATAGCCACGGCGAGGGCAATCTTCGACGGTTTGTCGTCCATCAGCACCACGTCGGCTGCCTCTATAGCCGCATCGCTACCCAAAGCGCCCATAGCTATGCCGATGTCGGCACGCTTCAGCACGGGCGCATCGTTGATGCCGTCGCCGACGAACGCAAGCGTAGCATCCGCTTTCTTCTCGTTCAGCAGGCGTTCTACCTGCGAAACCTTATCCGTAGGCAGCAAACCTGCGTGATATTCTTCAATGCCTACACGCTCGGCTACGTCCTTAGCCACCTCATCGCGGTCGCCCGTAAGCATAACGGTGCGCTCAACACCCACCTTACGCAATGCGCTTACAGCCTCGGCTGAGTCGTCCTTTATATGATCATTGATGACGATATGTCCGACATACTTGCCGTCTACAGCCACATGTATGATAGTGCCTACATGATGGCATTTGTGCCACGCGGCGCCTACCGTCTCCATCATCTTTTCGTTGCCGACACAGACGAGTCGACCGCCTACATTGGCACGCACGCCCTGACCTGCCACTTCCTCGATGTCGGTTATCTTGCAGCCGTCGTGAGCCTCCTGCGGGAAAGCGTCGCGCAGGGCGGCTCCGATAGGATGCGTAGAGAAGTGCTCTACATGCGCAGCCAGATGAAGCAGTTCGTGAGCATCGAACTCCGTTGGATGCACCGCCTCTACGGCAAACTCGCCGTATGTGAGCGTGCCGGTCTTGTCGAACACCACAACGCCGAGCTTAGCCAACGCGTCCATATAGTTGCTGCCCTTGACGAGTATTCCGCGGCGCGACGCACCACCCAATCCGCCGAAGAACGTGAGCGGCACACTGATGACTAATGCACACGGACACGAAACGACAAGGAAGATGAGCGCTCGATGCAACCATACGGCGAACGAATCGACGAAGCCGCCCGACGCGAACAACGGCGGAACAACGGCAAGTAGCAGGGCTGCAATGACGACAATCGGGGTATAGACGTGCGCAAAGCGGGCGATGAACGACTCGCTGTGCGACTTATGTGCGTCGGCACTCTCCACCAGACTGATTATCTTCGACACGGTACTCTCGCCGAAGCTCTTTGTGGTCTGCACGCGGAGCACGCCGGTAAGGTTCACGCAGCCAGATACGACCTCGTCGTTCTTCGCAACATCACGCGGCACCGACTCGCCGGTGAGCGCAACGGTGTTGAGCGACGACTCGCCTTCTACGACGCGTCCGTCCAGCGCCACTTTCTCGCCTGGCTTTATCACTATCGTCTCGCCCACCTGCACATCAGACGGCGACACAACGACGAGTTCGCCGCCGCGCTCTACGGACGCCGTGTCGGGACGTATATCCATAAGGTGGGATATGCTGTCGCGACTCTTGCCCTCGGCATAGCCTTCAAACAGTTCGCCTATCTGGAAGAACAGCATCACGAAGACTGCTTCGGGAAACTCGGTCTCGGCGCCTGGCAGGAAACCGATACAGAGCGCACCTACTGTGGCGACGGACATAAGGAAATGCTCGTTGAACATGTCGCCACGGACGATGCCCTCAAATGCTTCCTTCAGCGTATCGTGACCGATAAGAAGATAAGGCACGAGGTAAACCAACAACAACTGCCACGTAGGCAGACCGCAATACTTCTCTACAACTACTGCGCCGATAAGCAGCAACGTAGTAAGAACGATAAGCAGCAGTGTGCGCTTCATGCCGTCATGCTCATGGTGGTGATGATGATGTCCATGCTCGTGATGCTCATGTTCGTGATGATGCTCGTTACAATGCCCACAACCGCAGTCGTGGGTATGATAATTGTGTTCCTGTTCCATTTTACTTGTATTTTAAAACATTTCTATTTATATTTTTTGAACATTGCAAAGGTATGGCGTTAAATGTGCAACTGGGTTGCAAAAACAAGCAGGCTTATTTTGTATTGCGCCTTATTTGCTGTAACTTTGCAGCAAAAATAAAAGGAATGTCAACAAACAACAAGATAGTATACCGCGCCATCGCGCTCGACCTCGATGGCACACTCACCAACAGCAAGAAGGAGGTTACGCCTGCTACACGCGAGGCGTTGCTCGCAGCGCAAGAGAACGGCGCACACATCATACTGGCTTCGGGCAGACCTACGTTCGGCATCGAACCGGTGGCAGAATGTCTCGAACTCTCGACACGTGGCGGATATATCCTCTCGTACAACGGCGGAAAGATTATCGACTGGCGCACGAAGGAGGAGATTTACTCGCAGCACCTGCCAAGCGATGTGATTCCCGTGCTGTACAACTACGCCAAGGAGTATGGCTATGCGCTGCTCGGCTATGTAGGTAAGGAGATAATAACCGAGTCGGCTGACGATAAATACGTGGCTGAGGAGTCGCGCATCAACAAGATGCCGATACGCAAGGTGGAGAATCTGCTCGCAGAACTGGAGCCTAACCCTACGAAACTGCTCATGACCGCCGACCTGAATGCTGCGGCGGAAGCGGAGAAGGAACTGCAGGAACTCGTTGGCAACCGCATGGATGTGTACCGCTCTGCACCGTTCTTCGTGGAGCTTGTGCCGAAAGGCATCGACAAGGCGCAGTCGCTGCTGCGTCTGCTGGCGAAGCTCAACCTCACCCCGCAGGACATGATTGCCTTCGGCGACGGATACAACGACCTCTCTATGCTGCGTCTGGCTGGAATGGGCGTGGCTATGAGCAACGCAGCACCCGAAGTGCGCAGCGAAGCCGACTATGTGACGCTCTCCAACGAGGAGGACGGCGTGGCTGTGGCTATAAACAAACTGTGCTACAACAACGACTAATCTTTTCACGCACGCCAACGATTAATCATCATCTTTAAAAAGACATCAACGAAAATGAAGATAGACACAACGACATACAAGGAAATCAATCGCCCGATGTACATTCTTGAGGAGGCACGCCTGCGCAACAACCTGCGCATAATAAGCGACGTGGCAAAGAGAGCCGACGTGGAGATTATTCTTGCATTCAAGGCTTACGCGCTGTGGAAGACGTTCCCGATATTCAGAGAGTATATCAGCTCTACAACGGCAAGCTCGCTGTCGGAGGCTCGCCTGGCTTTCGACAAGTTCGGCAGCAAGGCGCACACTTTCTCGCCTGCATACACCGACTACGAGATTGACGAGATTGCTGCCTGCTCAAGCCATCTTACATTCAACTCGCTCACTCAGTACGAGCGTCTGCACGAAAGAGCACGCAAGCAGAACCCGGAAATCAGTTTCGGACTGCGCATCAATCCTGAGTATTCGGAGATTGAGACCGACATATACAACCCTTGCGCGCCGGGCACACGCTTCGGAGTGAGCGCAGACAAGCTGCCTGAGCAACTGCCAGAGGAGATAGACGGCTTCCACTGCCATTGCCATTGCGAGAACGGTTCGGACGTGTTCGTACGCACACTTGCTCATATCGAGGAGAAGTTCGCAGGATGGTTCAAGCAGATAAAATGGATTAACTTCGGCGGCGGACACCTCATGACACGCAAGGACTACGACATCGAACTGCTCGTAAATACACTTCGTGAATTCCACAACCGCTATCCGTGGCTGAAGGTAATAATGGAGCCAGGCAGTGCATTCGGCTGGCAGACAGGTCCGCTGGTGGCTCAGGTGATAGACGTTGTTGAGGACAAAGGCATAAAAACCGCTATTCTCAACGTGAGTTTCTCGTGCCACATGCCCGATTGTCTCGAAATGCCCTATCATCCTGCCGTGAGAGGAGCAAAAACTATAGAAGAAAACATCGACTACTCTATACCTTATATATATAGATTAGGAGCCAACAGCTGTCTGTCGGGCGATTTCATGTCGGCATGGCAGTTCGACCACGAACTGAAAATCGGCGAAAATATCGTCTTTGAAGACATGAACCACTACACAACAGTGAAGACAACCATGTTCAACGGCATCTCACACCCTGCTTTGGCTATGGTTCATGAAACGACGGACGAACTCGAAATTCTGCGCGAATACGGTCCAAACGACTATATTGAGCGCATGGATTAGCGCAAAAATGCACTTTTCAAGTAAAAAAACTCATTTTTCTCACTTTTTTCCTTGAAAAGTTTTGGCGGTTCGGAAAATATTGCTACCTTTGCAACCGCAAATCAGAAATGCTTCTTCTGAAAGCATTTCGCAATGCGGCAATAGCTCAGTTGGTAGAGCACAACCTTGCCAAGGTTGGGGTCGCGGGTTCAAGTCCCGTTTGCCGCTCTTCTATTTTTTATTTAAAAGAAGATCTTTTTTTGAAAAACAAAAAACACGACTATTAATGAATTTATATCTCAGATATTTTGACAAAGAAACGCTGGTACACAATGTTGACGAAGCATTGGACTTTTTGCGTTCTATACCCGAAATTGGCATGACACCCAATCTCGAAGCTGATGTACGTGATTATGCAGACAGCGAAGTGTACTATCCGAAAAGATATAAAATCCGTCCACGCGTTTACTTTATCATAATAAAGACAACTGCTGCTACGATGCTCGACTTCAAGCAGAAGAAGGCTTTGCACTCTGCCCCGCAGAACAGTCCTGCTGCAGAGAAGCACGATATGGTGGCTACAGTTACAACGAAGCTCAACGAGGAACGTCCGGGCTGGTATGAAGGCGAACTCGACTTCAAGCGCGTTGTGCTTGTGCCTACAACCGGCAAGCACGAGTATCGCGACACTCACTTCGTGGTGAGATGCAAAGCGAACTCAGGTCAGGACTGCTACAACAGAATAGTCGATCATCTGCGCGGACGCGTTGACAGCCGCTCGCAGTTCCCTTCTGCAAAGGGAAAGAATTTCCACTACAAGTATCTTGGCATGTGGAAGTAAGGCAGTGTTGATATAGCGTTGACACTAAAAAAGAATTTATTGGAAACAAGCTAAAGGGGTGTCTGTTTGTATAAAGCAAGACACCCTTATTTGCTTTAAACGAAACGTAATACTACTATTATGAACAAAGTGATGCTTATTGGAAACGTCGGCAAAGACCCCGATGTGAAGTACTACGACGCCGACCAGGCTGTAGCACAGTTTTCATTGGCTACAACAGAAAGAGGCTATCAGTTGCCTAACGGCACACGTGTGCCCGACCGTACCGACTGGCATAACATAGTGATGTGGGGAAATCTTGCAAAGATAGTGGAGAGATACGTACACAAAGGCGACCGTCTCTACGTAGAAGGCAAGATGCGCTATCGCTACTACGACGACAAGAAGGGACAGCGCCGCTTCATTGCTGAGGTGTATGCCGACAACATGGAACTGCTTACGCCGCGCTCTGCAGCTAACACTGCGGCTGATCCTACAAGTCAAAACACAAACGCCGTAGCAAACAACGCGAACCAAAATGCCGCATCATCTTCAAACGCATCCATTGCATCGACTGAAGACGAGGACCAGCTGCCATTCTAAGAACATATAATATATAAACATCAACAATTTGGAAACTTATATAAATCTTATATCCGATTCATTAGCCGACGTTTATTTCGTCACTCCGACAATAGGCGTAATAATAGCGGCAGTACTGACCGTAGTGCTCATGGGCTTCTCTGCATTCGCCAGCGGATCGGAGATTGCGTTCTTCAGTCTCTCGCCTACCGATATGGCGGAGGTGAACGAAGCAAAGACTGCAAGCGACCGCAACATAAAGACACTGCGTGAGGACAGCGAGCGCACTCTCGCCACTATACTCATCACCAACAACTTTGTGAACGTGACGATAATCATGCTCTGCAACTACATCTTCTCTCACCTTATACACTTCGGCGAGAAGGCTTACTGGCTGCAGTTTCTGTCGCTCACGGTGCTGCTCACCTTCCTGCTGCTGCTCTTCGGCGAGATTATGCCGAAGGTGTACAGCCGTCAGGACCCGCTGGGCTTCTGCCGCAAGTTTGTCGGCGGCATCATGATCTGCCGCAAGCTGTTCTGGTTTATGGAGAACATTCTGCTGCGCAGCGGCATTCTGGCAGAGAAGGTTGTGCAGAAAGAGAGTCACGTGCTGAGCGTTGACGATTTGGAGCAGGCTCTCGAACTGACAGACAAGGAGGATATAAAGGACGAGCAGAGCATGCTGAAAGGCATCATACGCTTTAGCGACGAGACTGCCAAGGAGGTGATGACAAGCCGCCAGGACATCGTAGCGCTCGACATTCACTCCAACTATCAGGATGTGTTGAAGAGCATCGTAGAGAACAACTACAGCCGTATTCCTATCTACCAGGACAATGCAGACAACATCCGCGGTATTCTCTATATCAAAGACCTCCTGCCCCACCTCTCCAAGCCTGCCAACTTCCGCTGGCAAAGTCTTATCCGCCCACCCTACTTCGTGCCGGAGACCAAAAAGATAGACGACCTGATGCGCGAGTTCCAGGAGAACAAGGTTCACATCGCTATCGTTGTGGACGAGTTCGGAGGAACAAGCGGACTCGTAACGCTCGAGGATATCCTGGAGGAGATTGTAGGAGAGATAAACGACGAGTATGACGAGGAGAACAAGTATTACTCTAAGCTCAACTACAATACTTATCTGTTTGAGGGCAAGACGCTACTCACCGACTTCTGCAAGATTCTGAACATCGACGACGAGGAGTTTGCAGACGTTGAGGGCGACGCAGACACTCTCGCCGGACTGCTGCTCGAGATAAAGGGCGACTTCCTCTCTATCCACGAGAAGATAGACTACAAGAACTACACGTTCGAGATTGCAGGCATAGAGGAACGCCGCATAAGCAAGATTAAGGTTGTGATACACGAGAAGAAGGACATCGCAACTGAGAAAGAAAAGTAAAGCTATAAGGCAATAAAGATAGTAAAACTATAAGGCAGATAAACACAAACAGGAACAATGCCATTAGTATTCATCAAAGACATAGACACTGACACACGGCTTGGACTGTGGAAGATTGCGGACGAACTTCATGCAGATGAGGTTTGTCCGCAAATGGTATGTGAGGAACTGAAGCGGAAGTGCGCAAGAAGACAGAAGGAGACTGCCGCCGTGTACGCCCTGCTACACGCCCTGACCGGCAGACGCGACCTTGTAATAGGCCATAACGCCGACGGAAAGCCTACACTCGACGATTATATCATCAGCGTAAGCCACACTATCGGCTACGCAAGCATCATCATGTCGAAGACAAGGAACGTAGCAGTTGACGTAGAATACCGCAACAATCGCGTGTTCAGAATCGTTGACAAGTTTCTTACGAAGCAAGAGACTGTTCTTTTGAGCGGATTGTTACAAACAAAGGATGCCGTATCAGAGACAACAGATATTGCCTTGCAGACCGAAAACAATACTGAAAGCCACGACGCACAGACAGCGCTATTGCTCTGCTGGTGTGCCAAGGAGACCATATACAAATACTTCTCTGAGGAGAAGCTAATGTTCGACGAGATGCAAACCTGCCTGGAAGAATTTGGGCAAGAAGGAACTTTCTATTGCACCAACATCCGACAAGACATAAAAAAAACTATAACGTACATGCAGAACGAAGATTTTGTTCTGACCTATACATTATAGTATTCAACAGATTAAATTCAACATACATAATTCTGTATATTAAATTCTTAATACTTAGGCTGCGCAGATATGGCTTAACACCATATCTATGCAGCTTTATTTTTTATAGTCATAGTAGTACCAGTAAGTGTTGCCATACATGCGGCGTAAGGCATTCTTACGTTCGCGCTCATTGGCAAACTTACGCTCCATTGCCTGATAGTCCTCATAATCGGTTGTTGCCACATTATCCTTATAGATAATGGCGGGCGTCGTATGCGTGTGCATATACAGCGTGAGCGCCTCACGATAATGGCGCGGCAGCGCAACCGAATCGTTCAAAACATAATACTTCTTCAAGTCGGCTACGAAAGCATCCAGATTGCGGTCGAATAGATGCGCACAAAGCACATAGTCAGCCATCGGCTTGTTCACGTGATTTGTTCGACGCTGGAAGTTGATATACCGTCGGGCATTCATCGTCTGCTTGTAGCGTCCGCCGAGAAACTTGTACAGCTTGTATTCGGGATAAAGCTCCAGCTTCACGTCATTGCCGTTAGGCAGCAGTCCGTCTACGTCCGTCACTGGATAGTAGAACAAGTGCTCTGCAAGCTCTCCCTTTTTCGAGAGAGCATAGGCAGCAAGCATTGATATGTTGCGGTCGCCCACATCGTATCTGCGCAGAACCTCCAACGCTCCGTCGTAGTCGGCGTCTACAAGACATTGCTCGGCATGTATGCGTGCATGCAGACACTTGTCGTTGTTGCCGGCAGAACAGATGACAAGCATCAGCGCCACAAGAATAAGCAGATTAACCCACAGCTCCCTGATAGGCTGAGTCCATAGTCGTGGAAGCGAGTCGAGCAATCCGCTGCTGTTCACTCCCCACACGACCAGGAAGAACACCGCTATCAGTAAAGGCGCTACAAACCTCCATGCTCCGAACATGATGCCACCGTCAACGGGCGAAACACAGATGTTTGTGAGCATCATGAGACAGAGTGCGGAAGGCACGAACGTCAACGCCCATGCCAACCGTTGCTTTCTGAATATCCTGACCACACCTATCTGCATGAGCATCGCGAGTATCGTGATGAGGACAGCACCCACAAAGTGGTTGTAGTGGGTCTGTCCTTTCGATAGTATGTGCTGCGTCACCGTAAGCAGATCGGCCTGATAGCAGTAAAGATAATAAAAACAGAACAATGTAAACACGAACGTGCACATCACGCGTGTCAACACACCTTGATTCTTCATTTACTCTCTCCTCTGCCTTTCTCTAATTCTTCTTCAAAACGACAGCCGAACGTGCCGGTATGTACAGCTTCAGCCATTCCTTATGCTCCGACACGTAAGCCGGGTCGTAGTTAGTGAGATGGGTAATGCTATCATCAGCGAGTCCGTTGCCGCCGAACTTCTTTGCGTCGGTGTTGAGAACCACATCGTACGAACCGGTCGGAACGAGGAATCCGTAGTCGGTGAACGAGCGTGTCGGACTGAAGTTGAACACGAAGATAAGGTCGCCGCGCATGTAGGCGAGAATCTGGTCGCCGTCGTTGTGCCATATCTCCTGCACCGGAGTCTTCTGGAAGTCCTTCTCGAGCTTCAGAGTCTGCAGCATATCGTGGTCGAAGTCGCCGAGGAACTTGTAGTCGAGGTCGGGATTGTCGACGAGATTCCACTGGCGGCGTGCGTATTTATGGCTCCAGCCGTTGCCTTCGCGCGGGAAGTCGATCCACTCCGGATGTCCGAACTCATTACCCATGAAGTTGAGGTAACCGCCGTTGATGGTAGAAGCCGTAACGAGGCGAATCATCTTGTGGAGCGCTATGCCGCGATGAGCGCGGTCGTTCTCGTCGCCACGACGGAAGTGCCAGTACATATCGGCGTCGATGAGACGGAAGATGATTGTCTTGTCGCCCACAAGTGCCTGGTCGTGGCTCTCGCAGTAGCTGATAGTCTTCTCGTCCGCACGGCGGTTAGTTGTCTCCCAGAAGATAGAGCTTGGCTTCCAAGCCTCGTCTGGCAGTTCCTTGATGGTCTTTATCCAGAAGTCAGGTATGTTCATCGCCATACGGTAGTCGAAGCCGTAGCCGCCGTCCTTGAACTTGGCAGCCAGACCCGGCATGCCGCTCACCTCCTCAGCTATAGTGATAGCCTGCGGGTTCACCTCGTGTATGAGCAGGTTGGCAAGCGTGAGGTAGCAGATGGCATTATCGTCCTGATGACCGTTGAAGTAGTCACCGTAGTTGCAGAACGCCTCGCCCAGGCCATGACTGTAGTAGAGCATTGACGTCACGCCGTCGAAACGGAAGCCGTCGAAGTGGAACTCCTCCATCCAATACTTGCAGTTGGAGAGTAGGAAGTGCATCACCTCGTCCTTGCCGTAGTCGAAGCAGAGCGAATCCCATGCCGGGTGCTCGTGGCGCTCGCCGGGATAGAAATACTGGTTAGGGTCGCCGGCGAGATTGCCCAGACCCTCTATCTCGTTCTTCACGGCGTGCGAGTGAACGATGTCCATGATTACGGCGATGCCGTCCTTGTGAGCCTGGTCGATGAGCGCCTTCAGATCCTCTGGTGTGCCGAAGCGCGAAGAAGCTGCGAAGAACGAGCTTACGTGATAGCCGAACGATCCGTAGTAAGGATGCTCCTGGATAGCCATAATCTGTATGCAGTTGTAGCCGTCCGCCTTAACGCGTGGCAACACGTTCTCGCGGAACTCGTTGTATGTGCCCACCTTCTCTGCATCCTGCGCCATGCCTACATGACATTCGTAGATGAGCAGCGGCGACTTGTTCGGCTTGAACGTCTTCTTCTTCCATTCGTACGGCTCCGGGTTCCACACCTGCGCCGAGAATATCTTTGTCTCCTCGTCCTGCACTACGCGTGTAGCCCAAGCCGGGATGCGTTCGCCCATGCCGCCGTCCCAGTAGACGTGCATCTTGAAGAGGTCGCCGTGCTTCATTGCCTTTGTGGGCAGTTTCAGCTCCCAGTTGCCAGCCTCGTCGATGCATTTTGCTTTATATTTTTCGTTTTCTTTCCAATTGTTGAAGTCGCCCACAAGGTAGATTTCCGTTGCGTTCGGTGCCCACTCGCGGAACACCCATCCGCGTGCAACCTTGTGCAAGCCATAATATTTGTGTCCGTTGGCAAAATCTGTCAACTTTGTCTTTCCATTATTGGTCAGTACATTCAATTTCCACAAGGCGTGTTCGTGTCTGCCGCGTATAGCGTCCTCGTAAGGTTGCAGATAGGCGTCGTTCTTCACAAGTCCGATGTGCTTTACAGCCGGTTTCTTCACAGCCTTTGTGCTTTTTGTCTTTGTTGCCATAGTTGAGTGATTTATTGTATTTTAAGATAATCCTTGTTTGTTGTAAGAAGCAGCATAGCCGGTCGGTTGCCGGCGGCGTATGCTTTATTTGTCCACGAAGCGACGCCCGCGCTCGTAGTGTCCGCGTGCCGTCACCTTTCCGTTGCGGTCTTTTTCCACAAAGTTGCCGTCGCGTCGGTCGTCCACATAGCTTCCTTCGAATCTTGTGCCGTCCTTTGTCTCCTCGATGGCAGCACCGTTGCGCTTTCCGTTGCGGAAGATGCCCTTGTACTTGGCTCCGCCGGCGTAGTGGATAATCACCTGTCCGTCCATCTTGCCGTCCTTGAACGCTCCCTCATATACGTCGCCGTTGCGCTTTGTCAGCTTGCCGTGTCCGTTCTGGCTGTTGCGTTTCCACTGACCTACGTATATGTCGCCGTTCTTCCATGCGAACGTGCCCTGTCCGTCTCTGTCGCCTTCGAGGAAGTGACCCGTATACTTGTCGCCGTTACGATAGCGGAAAATGCCTTCACCGGTGCGTTCGCCCTGCACATAATCGCCTTCGTATACGTCACCATTCTGGAATCGGTAGATACCCTTGCCGTTCTGTATGTCGTTAAGCCATTCGCCGGTGTACACATCGCCGTCGGCGTATTTGTTTGTGCCCTTGCCCGAGCGCTGGTTGTTTAGCCACATGCCGTCGTATGTGGTGCCGTCGCCCCAAGCGAAGAAGCCCTTGCCCGACTTCTGGTCGTCTTTCCAGTTGCCCTCATAGTAGGCTCCACCAGCGAAGGTATACTTGCCTTTGCCCTGGCGTTTGTCCTGCTGCCAGAATCCGTCGTACTTGTCGCCGTTGTAATAGTACATCACGCCGTGGCCCTGCTGATAGTCGCGGTACCACATACCTACGTACTTGTTGTTGTTTATAAACCAGAACGTGCCGTATCCGTGCTGCTGATCCTGAAACCATTCGCCGTCGTACTTCTCGCCGTCGGAGAAGGTGTATATGCCGTCGCCCTGGCGCTTGCCCTTCACGTATTCGCCTTCATAGGTGTCGCCGTTCTCGAAGAGAGCCGAGCCTTTTCCGTGAGGCTTTCCTGCCTGAATCTGTCCTTTATACTGCGCGCCGTCATGCGTGACACAAGAGCCAAGCGTAATCTTTTGGGCGCTCGCAGTCATAGACAGCGACCAAGCAAGAATTGATGCAAATATATATTTCTTCACTTTTTCTGCTTATAATATTAGTAATTAACGCCAAAATTATCAAATAAATATGAGAAAACAAAATGAATTAAGACTTTTTCACCCGAGTTTTCGCTATATTGGAGTAAGTTTGCATTATATAGGAGCGAAAAAGACAACAATTCGGGTGTTATAGGCTCAGCCCGAGCCATACGCGGCGGACGGTGCCGATACCCGTTGCTGAAGGTTTAGACCGTAACAGATGACGATTGATATAAAAACAGTTTGCGATGGATATAGTAACAGCTGATAATTGATATAAGAAAGTTTGCGATGGGTATAAAAAAAGGTAGCGAAGGCAAAAGCCCCGCTACCCTATAGCTTGATATTCTTCAAAGACGAATCGCTCCAAACTACTTAGAAACCATAGTTGAAGCCGAGCGAAATGAACTCCTTCATCTGCATGTAACCATGCTTGCCGCGCTTTGCTCCGTCATCGAAACGCGGATAGATGAACACGTTGCTCGATATGTATTTGTTGAAGATGAATGTCACGGTATTCTCCCACTCCACCAGCACACGCTTGTACGAGGTATAGCCGTAGAGACGCGTCTTCCACGAGATATTGTCGGCAATCTTCCATGCGAGGTCGAATGTCACCTCCGAACCGAAGTCGTACTTCGTGTGCTTGCCTTCCTCAACACCGAAGCGCGACGCCAGCTTGCTATCCTTCACGTACGTAAGGTTATAGGCTATCGGCGCCAGGTGGATAGAACCGGTGAGCCTGTTCTTGAACGCATTCACAGTGTAGTCCATACCGAGAGAGGGGTTGATGTATAGCGGCGAAAGGAAGTCGGAGTAGACCGTGCGGTCGTTGCTCTTCAGGCTGCGCATGAACTGCGTGCTCGCTATGAGCTGCAGCGTATAGTACCAGCGCTTCGTAGCCTGCAGCCCCACCTTGCCGGTGTAGCGTATGAGGTCTTCCGACGAGCGCACGGTGTGCAGCGTGTCGCCCTTCGAGTTCTGCAAGCCGAGTCGCATCTCCAGCTTGTTTTCCCAGCGGAATCGCTGCTTGTTGTTATAGTTGGCTTGCAGCGTGACGGTGCCAAGCATCGAGTAGTTGCTCTCGCCACCCTTGTACCAGTTGTCCGACACGTAGTTCTGGAACAGCTGCAGCGAGTAGTTGCCCGAGAACTTCCAGAAGTTAGGCTTAGCAACGAAGATATCCACCGGCGCCTCAATGTCGGCGTTCTCGGTCTTCTTCACCACCTTTTGTACAAGCTCCGTCTCCGGCGTCACGCTCTCCTGATACGGATTGATTACGGGACCTACAAGCTCGAGTTGCCTCTCGGTGTTGCGTACGAGGTCGGGGCGATTCATGTATATATTTGCGAGCGTATAGTCCTGCTCGTCGCCGTCGTGCTCCAGTGAGAACATGTCGCCAGCCACTCCGTGATAGAACGTGAGCGGTGCAAACAGACGATAGTAGCGTCCGTCGTTCACGTCGCTCTCTACAGCAGCCGAGTCTATCTTAGCCTTACTCACACTGAGCGAGTCCATGTACGATTTCACCAACACAGGCACCGTGTCAACCTTATGCGATCTCGAATTTCGCAAACGCGACTGTGCGTCCATAGGCAATGAAAAAACCGCAGACACTGCAAGCAAGAATATTTTCAAATTCATATATCGGTTTGTTGTTATGTTATTATAAAATAAAAGATGATGCAAAGGTAAGAATAATAATTTAAAAACTTTGTACATTTCGCTTTTTTATACTAACTTTGCACCTTGTATTGTTGGATAATTTAGAATATAATTCTTAACAAATAATATCACCGTGGCTGAAACAAAGTACATTTTTGTGACTGGCGGCGTGGTGTCTTCGCTTGGTAAAGGCATCATTTCGGCGTCCATCGGTAAGCTCTTGCAGGCAAGAGGTTACAACATCACTATCCAAAAATTTGACCCTTACATTAACATCGACCCTGGAACACTCAACCCCTACGAGCACGGAGAATGCTACGTCACCGTTGACGGCATGGAAACCGACCTCGACCTCGGCCACTACGAACGCTTTACTGGCATACAGACCACTAAGGCCAATTCGCTCACTACCGGACGCATCTACAAGGCGGTTATCGACAAGGAGCGTCGTGGCGACTATCTGGGCAAGACAATCCAGGTCGTGCCGCACATCACCGACGAGATAAAGCGCAACGTGAAGCTCCTCGGACAGAAGTATCACTACGACTTCGTCATCACCGAGATCGGCGGCACTATCGGCGACATTGAGAGCGCTCCGTTCATGGAAGCAATCAGACAGATGAAATGGGAGATGGGCAAGAATGCCATCAACGTTCATCTTACATACGTGCCCTACCTGAAGGCTGCCGGCGAGCTGAAGACAAAGCCAACGCAGCACTCCGTGAAGGAGCTGCAGAGCGTGGGCATACAGCCCGACATCCTCATCCTGCGCACCGAGAAGCACCTCGAAGAGGGTATTCTGAAGAAGGTGGCAAGCTTCTGCAACGTCGACCTCGACTGCGTGATACAGAGCGAAGACCTGCCAAGCATCTACGAGGTGCCAGTAAACATGCAGAACCAGGGCCTCGACACAGCAATACTACGCAAGATGGACGTACCCGTCGGCGAGACTCCGTCGCTGGGTCCGTGGCGATCGTTCCTCGAGCGTCGCAAGAACGCCACGCAGACCGTCAACATCGGCCTTGTGGGCAAGTACGACCTGCAGGACGCATACAAGTCGATACGCGAGAGCCTCTCTCACGCCGGCACATACAACGACCATAAGGTGAACATCTCGTTCGTCAACTCAGAGTTCCTCACCGAAGAGAACGTAGCCGAAAAGCTCGCCGGTCTCGACGGCGTGATGATATGCCCGGGCTTCGGACAGCGCGGCATCGAGGGCAAGATTGTAGCGGCTCACTACACCCGCACGCACAACATACCTACCTTCGGCATTTGCCTCGGCATGCAGATGATGGTTATCGAGTTTGCGCGCAACGTGCTTGGCTACGCCGACGCCAACAGCCGCGAGATGGACGAGAAGACGCCGCACAACGTCATCGACATCATGGAGGAACAGAAGAACATCACGAACATGGGCGGCACAATGCGTCTCGGTGCATACGAGTGCGTGCTGCGTCAGAACTCGCGTGTGTTCAATATATATAAAAAGGAGCACATACAGGAGCGCCACCGCCACCGCTACGAGTTCAACAACGACTTTCTGAAGGAGTATGAGCGCAGCGGCATGCAGTGCGTGGGACGCAACCCCGAGAGCGACCTCGTGGAGATCGTAGAGATTCCGGGCCTCAAGTGGTACATCGGAACACAGTTCCACCCCGAGTACCAAAGCACCGTGCTCCATCCGCACCCGCTCTTCGTCGACTTCGTGAAGACTTCTATAGAGAACAAGGCTGCGGCAGAGAAGTAATAATATTAATCAAAATAACTATTTAAAAAGTGGACAAAAACAACATCATCGGTGCCGTGCTTATAGCTGCGGTCTTCATCGGATACAGCGTCTACAGCCAGCCCTCGAAAGAGGAGAAAGCGGCTGCTGCACGCCAGGATTCGATAGAGAACGTGGCTCGCAAGAACGCCGAAAATGCTGCGAAACTGGCAGCTCAACAGAAGGTAGCCCAAGCCCAAGCGGCTGCTGAGGCTGACACAACTGCGCTTTTCCATTCCGCACTCAAAGGCAAAGCCACAAACGTGGTGCTGAAGAACAAAAGCGTAGAGCTTACTCTTAACACTAAGGGCGGCGTAGTATCAAAGGCGGTTATAAAGAACTTCACCGACTACAAAGGCAACCAGAACGTGACGCTTTTCGACAGCAATTCGCAGAGCCTCAACTTCGCACTGGCTGCCAAGGACGTGAACATCAACACCTCCGACCTCTACTTCACTCCGTCTAACCAGACCGACTCTACTGTCACGATGACCGCTACAGCCGGCAACGGCAAGGAGCTCGTCATCAACTATGTGCTCGGCAGCGACTATATGCTGCACGCCCAGCTACAGACCGTAGGCATGGCTGGCGACTTCGCGCCGTCTGTAAGCCAGATGGACGTACAGTGGAAGGATATGTGCCGTCAGCAGGAGCGCGGCTTTACATTCGAGAACCGCTACGCTTCGCTCACCTATCACAAAGTGGATGGTGGTACCGACTATCTGTCGGAGGCTAAGAGCATCACCGACGAGAACATCGAGAAGAAGATTGACTGGGTGGCTTTCAAGAACCAGTTCTTCTCGGCTGTGATGATCGCCAAGAACAACTTCGCCGAGAACTCGCTCATGACAAGCGTTCCGCAGGAGAAGGGCTCTGGCAACCTCAAGCAGTACGAGGCAAAGATGAAGACATTCTTCGACCCGAGCGGAAAGACTCCGTCTGAGTTCGACTTCTACTTCGGTCCGAACGACTTCCGCTTGCTCAAGCGCGTCGAGGCTGAGTCTACATTCGGCAAGGACCTCGAGATGCAGCGCCTCGTCTACCTCGGATGGCCGCTCTTCCGCATCATCAACCGCTGGTTTACTATCTACGTCTTCGACTTCCTCACCGGTCTGAACATCAACATGGGTATCGTGCTCATCCTTATTACGATGCTTCTGAAGTTCATCACCTATCCTATGGTGAAGAAGAGCTACATGTCGTCGGCAAAGATGCGTGTGCTGAAGCCGAAACTCGAAGAGGCTACAAAGCACCTCAACAAGCCTGAGGACCAGATGCAGAAACAGCAGGCAATGATGATGGAGTACTCGAAGTATGGCGTCAGTCCGATGGCGGGCTGTCTACCGATGCTCATACAGATGCCTATCTGGATTGCGATGTTCAACTTCGTGCCTAACGCTATCCAGCTGCGCGGCGAGAGCTTCCTTTGGATTAACGACCTCTCTACATACGACCCCATCATCGAGTGGAACACGAACCTCTGGCTCATCGGCGACCACCTCTCGCTCACATGTATCCTTTTCTGCGTGGCCAACATCCTCTACTCGTGGATGACAATGCGCCAGCAGCGCGACCAGATGGTAGGTCAGCAGGCTGAACAGATGAAGATGATGCAGTGGATGATGTTCCTCATGCCGGTTATGTTCTTCTTCATGTTCAACGACTACTCGGCAGGTCTTAACTTCTACTACTTCATCTCGCTCTTCTTCAGCGCTGCTATCATGTGGATCCTCCGCAAGACTACCAACGACGAGAAGCTCCTCGCTATCCTTGAAGCTAAGTACAAGGAGAACAAGGACAACCCGAAAAAGATGAGCGGTCTCGCTGCACGCCTCCAGGCTATGCAGGAGCAGCAGATGGAGCTGCAGCGCAAGCGCGAAGAACTGGAGCGCAAGCGCAAAGGACTTTAATCTTGAAAGCATTTCAAGTTGAGAATTGAGAGTTGAGAGTTGAAAGTTGAGAGTTATGATATGCAATAATAATGTATAGTATGAATTGTTATCATTGGTAATCATAACTCTCAACTCTCAATTCTCAACTCTCAACATTAATAAACACCTCAAATCTCAACATTTCAACATCACAACACCTCAACATCACAACACCTCAACATCTCATAATCTTAACACCTATCACTTATGAACAAAGCTTTATCACTCGCTGTCGCAGCCACACTCAGTTGCGCCAGCCTGAACTCAGAGGCTCAGACTATGATTGGCAAGACTACCGACGTTGCGGCTATCGCCAACGGCGACCGCATGAATGCCGAGACGCTTTGGGCTATGGGACGCATCGGCGGCGCTGCTGCTTCTCCCGACGGCAAGACGGTTGTCTACCAGGTGGGCTACTACAGCGTCAAGCAGAACAAGAGCCACCAGATGCTCTACACCGTAAGCGCAGACGGCAAGAAACAACATTCACTTACCACTACCGCAGCAAGCGAATCCGACGCTACATGGATTGATGGCGGCAAGCGCATCGCGTTCCTCACCGGTGGACAGCTCTGGACGATGAACGCCGACGGCACCGACCGCCGACAGCTCACCAAGTCGGAAATAGATATCGAGGGCTACATCTTCTCGCCCGACGAGAAGAAGGTGATTCTCATCAAGTCGCTCCCCTATCACGAGAGCATCAAGAAGAACCCCGATGACCTGCCTTTGGCTTCGGGCCGTCTCGTCACCGACCTCAACTACCGCCACTGGGACCACTACGTAGAGACCGTTGCTCACCCCTTCGTGGCTGACGTCACTGCCGACGGCATCGGCGACGGCACAGACATCATCGAGGGCGAACCGTTCGAGTGCCCGATGGCGCCGTTCGGAGGTGCAGAGCAGCTCGCTTGGAGCCCCGACTCTAAGTCGATAGCATACACATGCCGCAAGAAGACGGGCGTAGACTACGCCACTTCTACCGACTCTGATATCTATCTCTACGATGTACAGACCGGCAAGACAAAGAACCTCTGCAAGCCTGCTGGCTACAAGCCGCTCCCCTACAACGCCACAAAGACCAAGAAGGACCAGCGCCTCAACCATCAGGGTGCCGACTATAACATGGGCTACGACACCAACCCGCAGTTCTCGCCCGATGGCAAGTACGTGGCTTGGCAGTCGATGAAGCGCGACGGTTACGAGAGCGACCGCAACCGCCTCTGCGTGTACAATCTCCTCACCGGCGAGAAGACATACGTAGCCGAGAAGTTCGACTCTAACGTAGACGCTTTCTGCTGGGCGCCCAACTCGCGCAATCTCTACTTCATAGGTTGCTGGCACGCTTGTGTAAACATGTACCAGACCGACCTCAACGGCGATGTTCGTCAGCTCACCGACGACTGGATGGACTTCGGTTCTCTCCAGATGCTTGGCAACACTGGCAAGATTCTCGCTTCGCGCCACAGCATCTCGCAGGCTGACGAGCTCTACATCGTCACACCGGGCAAGGACCCGAAGAAGACAAAAGTGCAACAGCTCACCTTCGAGAACAAGGCGTTCTACGACCAGCTCGAGATGGGCAAGGTGCAGGAGCGCTGGGTGAAGACCACAGACGGCAAGCAGATGCAGGTATGGGTAATACTGCCGCCACACTTCGACCCTAACAAGAAGTATCCTACACTGCTCTTCTGTGAGGGCGGACCGCAAAGCCCCGTAAGCCAGTTCTGGAGCTACCGCTGGAACTTCCAGATAATGGCGGCTCACGACTATATCGTCATCGCTCCTAATCGCCGCGGTCTGCCGGGCTACGGCTCTGAGTGGAACGAGGCTGTGTCGGGCGACTGGACAGGCCAGTGCATGGACGACTATCTCTCGGCTATCGACGACGCTGCCAACAACCTGCCTTACGTTGATAAGGACCGTCTCGGTTGCGTAGGTGCCAGCTTCGGCGGCTTCTCTGTCTACTATCTCGCAAGCCACCACGACAAGCGCTTCAAGGCGTTCATCGCCCACGACGGAGCCTTCAACCTCGAGTCGATGTACACCGACACCGAGGAGGCTTGGTTCTCCAACTGGGAGTACGACGACGCTTACTGGAACAAGGATCTCACCGACCGCGCACGCCGCACCTACGAGAACTCGCCGCATAAGTTCGTCGACAAGTGGGATACGCCTATCCTCTGCATCCACGGCGAAATGGACTACCGCATCAACGCCAACCAGGGCTTCGGAGCATTCAACGCAGCACGTATGCGCGGCATACCCGCCGAGCTTCTCATCTTCCCCGACGAGAACCACTGGGTGCTCAAACCGCAGAACGGCGTGCTCTGGCAGCGCACCTTCTTCGGATGGCTCGACAAGTGGTTGAAGAAGAATTAAAAACTAAAAATAAAAACATAAAAATATGGAAAAGAAAACATTGCGCGACTCTGCTGCTCTTCGTTGGACAGCCTTGTTGCTTTTGGCGCTTGCTATGTTTTGCGCCTACATCTTTATGGACATCCTGTCGCCAATCAAAGACCTGATGCAGTCACAACGCGGTTGGGACTCAGATGCCTTCGGTACGATGCAGGGCTCAGAAACGTTCCTCAACGTTTTTGTGTTCTTCCTGATTTTTGCCGGAATCATCCTCGACAAGATGGGAGTTCGCTTTACAGCCTTGCTCTCTGGAGCTGTAATGCTTGCCGGAGCCTGCATCAAATGGTATGCTGTAAGCGACGGATTTATCGGAAGCGGACTTGAAGCATGGTTCACACAAAATCTCAATCACATCCCAGTATTCGAACAACTCGGAGTATCGCCTTTCTATGAAGGAATGCCTGCATCGGCAAAACTTGCAGCCTTAGGTTTTATGATCTTCGGTTGTGGAGCTGAAATGGGCGGTATTACCGTTAGCCGTGGTATTGTGAAATGGTTTAAGGGCAGAGAAATGGCTCTCGCCATGGGCTCGGAAATGGCTCTCGCCAGGCTTGGAGTGGCAACCTGTATGATATTCTCACCCTTCTTCGCAAAATTAGGCGGCGTAATCAGCGTGTCACGTTCTGTTGCATTCGGCGTGGTTTTGCTTTGCATAGCGATGATTATGTTGGTCGTATATTTCTTCATGGACAAGAAACTTGATGCACAAACAGGCGAAGCAGAAGAGAAAGACGAACCGTTTAAGATTTCAGACATCGGACAGATTCTTTCTTCTATGGGATTCTGGCTCGTGTCATTACTTTGCGTACTCTACTACTCTGCAATATTCCCATTCCAGAAATATGCAGTAAACATGCTACAATGTAACCTTACATTCTCAGAGGTGCCGTCTGATTCATTCTGGGCTTCTCCGTCGGTTACTATCGTGCAGTATGTCATCATGCTCATCGTAGCAGCTACAGCATTTATGTTTAACTTCATGAAGAAGAAGGGAATGAAATACACAATGCTATCAATCTCAATTCTTGCCCTTGTAACCTATTGCTATATGGGATACATGAGACAATCGGCAGAATCCATCTTCGCTGTGTTCCCTCTCCTCGCCGTAGGAATAACTCCGGTGTTGGGCAACTATGTAGACCACAAGGGAAAAGCTGCATCTATGCTTGTTCTCGGTTCTCTCCTGCTTATAGCATGCCATCTTACTTTCGCTTTCGTTCTCCCGGCATTCAAGGGCAACGAAATTGGCGGAGTAATCATTGCATACTTAACGATTCTTGTTCTCGGAGCATCATTTTCTCTCGTTCCTGCATCATTATGGCCAAGCGTGCCTAAGCTCGTTGATGCCAAGGTCATCGGCTCTGCTTATGCCTTGATATTCTGGATTCAGAATATCGGACTATGGCTGTTCCCTTTGCTTATAGGCAAAGTGCTGACTGCAACAAACGAAGGAGTGACAGATGCCACGCAACTGAATTACACTGCCCCGCTCGTTATGCTTGCATGCTTGGGCGTTGCAGCTCTCGTAATCGGTTTGTTCCTTAAAGTCGTAGACAAGAAGAAGGGACTCGGACTTGAAGAGCCTAATATCAAGGAATAAACGTACCAAGTTCATTATTAACATAATAAAGGCTGGAAGATATCTCAGTTTTGAGGATATCTTCCAGCCTTTCTTCCAGGTTCAAAGACGTATCTGCCAGCTTATTCTACGACCATTTCTGTTGTAACATAATCATCAGCTGACAATACTATATCGACCATACTATGAGTATAGCTTTAGAAGTGTAGTATAATTTAGTAGCCAGCAGTTTAGAAACATCATTGTTGTCTTTATCTTTTGAGAAATGTAAAGAATAAATAACGTATAGTTCTCATAACGAATAGTACAATAAATGGCATTGCGGTTATGATAGATATAACGGCAAATCCTTCAGCTATATAGTAGAATCCTTCAATTCCAGGATATAGTTTGAAGTCAAACATTTCATATTCTTCGTCAGTATAATACACAAACCTATGAAATGTAGAGGTTTCGCAAATAAGAGCATATATCAAATAGCCTAATGCTTGTTGAAATGAGACAGATAAGAGCAATGACAAACCTTTTATTCCGGTTAGGTGCTTTTTGCGCTTTTCCGTGTTCAAGACCCAATAACTGTAATATATCAGGAATACTGCCAATGGAATAAAAGCAAAAAAGAAAAACTCCATAGAGAGACCAATAACATATGGAGTAAATACTAATGATGATAATGCCCAAGACGCAAACCATTTGAGGTATGATTTCTTATATACCTTTTTGGCAATGCGTATTATAAGTCTTTTGTACCAACAACTTACTTTAGATTTGCTATATCTGAGAAAAAGATAAATGGAGACTTGGATAACAGCAATGACCATCACAAGAGCGTCAACACTGATCTTCATATCAAGATAGAGATCATACATTCCTGCGTGAGCATTAACCATAGTGCAGCAACTTATAACAAAACAAAAAAGCATCAATAGTTTCTTCATTTTCTTTAAACCTTTTACATATTTCACATGAGGGTATAAAAAACTCCGGCTATTACTATTCGGAGTTGAAATCTTTTTTATAGTGCCTGTGGGCGCCGGAGCCTCCCATATTCACTTTATCGTTGCAAAGTTAGTCGTTTTTATCGTAAGTTCAAAATGATTTAACTCTTTTTTGAGAGAAGCAAACCTGGTAAATATCTCCGAGTGCTAATCAAAAAAAGCCTTAGATTGTTGTTCTAACCAATCTTTATACTACCCTCTCCACAAATACACCGGCGCATTGCTTGCGCCGTCTTTCTGCAGCACGCCGGTGGCGGTAAGACGCCGCAGCCATTTCTTTGCTGCACTCTCGCGCAAGCCTGCCACGCGTTGCAGGTCGCGGCGGGTGAGACAGGTGTGGGTGGCGAAATAGTGGCGGATGAGCGAGAGGAGCTGCTCCTCTGTGTACTGGCGTGAACGCGAGGAGAAGCCGTCACGCTCGAAGCTGACACCGCTGCCTACCTCGCCGAGCAACGAGCGCTCGGGACGGAAGCGGATGTTGCGCAGACGGATATAGTCGGCGCGCATCTTGTCGGAGGGCAGGTCGTCGGGAGCGTCGAGACCTACGGAGAGCGAGAAGTAGCCCACGCCGGGGAGATGGAAGCGTGAGCCGCTGGCAAGCGCACGCACCATGTGGTCGTGCAGGGCGCTGAACGCCGCACGCACGTCAGCTTTCGTGAGCGAGCAGCTTGCCTGGATGTCGTCCTCGAGTGCACGGTCCGACTGCGGTTCGCGCGCAAAGAGGTGCACATACTGCTGTTCCTTTCCCTCGCCCTTGGCATTCTTGATGCCGTGAATTTCGTACTTGATACTCATAGTTGTGTTTTTCGTTTAGATTATTAATAATATTGTGGTTTGTGTTTGTGTTTCTGCGCACAAAGTTATAACATTGCGCAAGCGAATGCAAGTGTTTGTCGGGAAAAAGTGCAGCAGAAGTCATCGTGCTCCGAACGCCGTCTGATTGGGCGGCGGACGGAATCCGATCGGACGGCGGACGGAATCTGATTGGACGGCGGACGGAATCCGATCGGGTGGCGGTCGCTGTACGGTCGCTGAACATCAGCTACAGCACGACTCGTACTGCGCTTTTAGTATATTTTCACCAAACTTTTACAAACAGAAATGCAGGGGTTTTAGGGATAATCTGTATCTTTGCAGAACCAGGAGGGTGGTCAAAATTAAAATATTTGGCAAATTGAATAGCAAACAGTTCTAATCGTAGGAGGAGGGTGTGTCAAAACTCATAAATAGCACGCCCCGAAGGGGCAGAAGCACATAGCCCAGGGCAGCGCCCTGGGTAAAAGGAACCCACACGCCCCCTACGCCCTGTAAGGGCAAAAGCCTAATTATTAAGGTGTTGCCCTTACAGGGCGCACTACTCAATATATACACTCAATACCCAGGGCGCTGCCCTGGGCTATGTGATTATTGGGCTTTCAGCCCGCATTAATTGAGTTTTGACACACCCTCTAAAAACGCTACTAAAAAGAACAAGAATGAAACACAACAGAATCGCGATGATGGCGTTCATCCTCATACAGTTGTTCGCCGGAGCAAGCCATCTGAAGGCGCAGTTCAGAATCGTAGACGAGCAGGACGGCAAGCCGGTAAGCGGAGCGTACGTCTTCAGCAGCAAGGGCACGCTGCTATGTATAAGCGATGCCGACGGAAACGTGAAGCTGCAGGAAGGTATGGTGACGATCAGCAACCTCGCCTACGAACCGCTGACGGTTGACGCAGCGAAAGAGAAGGGCACGGTCTGCATGAAGCCGAAGGCATACACGCTGCCGGAAGTGGCGGTGGGCAAAGCAGAATATGTGAAGCTGAGCGGTGCCTTCAGAGACATCTGCCGCAACAACGGCAAGACGATTCTATACCGTGAGGGACTCGCCGACTTCTACATAAACATAAAGACTGGCAAGGCTAAGCGACGCGTGCGTGCTTGCCGACAGTACGAACTGCCTACGCTGCGCCGACTCATCAACTTCAACGTCGCCATACTGGGAGAGGCGCGCTCGTTCGACATCTCGCGCATCCGCTTCATAAAATGCGACTCGGTGAGTGGCACAAGTGGCGACTCAACCTTCTACAAGTCGCACTATAGGGGGACATCTGCCGACAGCGCAATCATATACCTCAACTCTCACCGTGAGGGGGTCTACCGCTTCATCGTCGACGGCACGAAATACAACCGACCGGTCAGTCTGCTGTTAAACGTGAAGACGCAGCTGTTCGACTGGACGTTCTCAAGTCCCAAGAACTCGTGGAGTTCTCTGCTCTCCTACCGACACGTGTACAATTACGACTACCGCCCACTACCAACAAAGGAGCCCATTGCTACGGAGGAAATCAACGACTTCGTGACAACCGACGTAAAGACTATGACCAAGGAGGAGGCGAAGGCGGAGATGAAGGACCACAGCGAAACCGACCAGTTCACCCTACCCGACTGTCTGCCGGCTATACCATACGACGTGGCTGCGGAGACAAAAGACCTGCTAAAGAAAAGTTTTTGGGAGATGTAGACGTGATATATAATTAAAAGTAACAATATAGTATACAAAGAAAACCGACCTACTCATGAGAATAACAAAGACCTTGGCAGCTGCGCTGCTCTCTATCTGTTGCTCCACAGCCTGCGCACAGCAGGGCGCATGGAGCGGCGACCTCAACGTGATGGGCACAAAGTTGCCGCTGGTGTTCAACTTCTCGGCTGACGGCTGCACGCTCGACTCGCCGGCGCAGGGCGCAAAGGATATTCCGGCGCAGAAGAGCGTGGCGGAGGACGGCACGATAAAGGTGACGGTGGCGATGATTGGCGCTACGTTCGAGGGCAAGATGGAGGGCGACTGCATCAACGGCACGTTCGCGCAGGGCGCGCTGCAACTGCCGCTCACGCTGAAACGCGGAGCGCAAGAGGTGCGCAGACCGCAGACGCCGGTGGCACCCTTCCCATACAAGCAGGAGGAGGTGAGCTTCGAGAACGCCGGCTTCCGCTTCGGCGGTACGCTCTGCACGCCTGCCAACTGCACAAGCGATACGCCCGTAGTGCTCCTCGTGACGGGTAGCGGACAGCAGAACCGCGATGAGGAGTTGTTCGGACACCGACCGTTCGCCGTGATTGCAGACGCTTTGGCGCGCAACGGCATCGCCTCGCTGCGCTACGACGACCGCGGATGGGGCGACAAGAGCACCGACTTCAGCCGTTTCACCACCGACGACTTCAAGCAGGATGCGGCTGCTGCACTGCAACTGCTGCGCCAACGCTTCCACTTTACCCGTGTGGGCATCGTCGGACATAGCGAGGGCGGCACTATCGCTCTGATGCTCGCCGCCGAGGGCAAGGCTGACTTCATCGTGTCGCTTGCCGGTATGGCGGCGTCGGGCAGAGAGACCCTCCTGCAGCAGAATCGACTCGTGCTGCAGGCGGCTGGAATGACGCCCGACGTTGTGGAGACCTACTGCAAGCCTATCGCCAAGGCGCTCGACGCTCTGGCTGCGGGTAAGGCCATAGAGGATATCAGCGATGTCGACGTGCCCAACGAGATGAAGCCGGTGTTCAAGAAGACGCTGCAGCAGGGTAACTCGCCCTACCTGCGCCATTTTCTGACGCTCAACCCTGCGGCGCTTCTGCCGAAGATAAAGTGCCCCGTGCTTGCGCTCAATGGCACGAAGGACACGCAGGTAGATTGCACACAGAACCTCACAACACTTGAGAAGGGGCTCAGCAACTGCCGCCATGACATCAAGAAGGTGGAGGGCGTGAACCATCTCTTCCAGCATTGCAAGACGGGCATCGTCATGGAGTATCAGCAGATAGAGGAAACGATGGCGCCAGAGGTGCTGGGCATAATAACTGAATGGATAAAAACAATATGAACGAAACACTAAATGTACTTGAAACCCGCCGCAGCGTGCGCGGTTTCGACCCCGAACGAATGCCGTCTGACGAACTCATCAAAGAGGTGGTTCGAGCCGGCGAGTATGCCCCTACGGGCAGAGGAATGCAGTCGCCACGAATAGTGGTAGTGACAAACAAGGCGGTGCGCGACAAGCTCTCGCAGCTCAACGCCGAAGTGATGGGCGTAGAATCGGACCCGTTCTACGGCGCACCCGTGATAATACTTGTGCTCGCCGACCGCTCGCGACCGACGTATATATACGACGGTACGCTCGTGATGGGCAACCTGATGAACGCAGCGCACGCCGTAGGATTGGGCAGCTGCTGGATTCACCGCGCTCACGAGATATTCGACTCCGTAGAGGGCAAGCTGCTGCTCGCCTCATGGGGCATCGAGGGCGACTACGAGGGCATCGGACACGTAGCCTTAGGCTATGCGCTGAAAGAACCCGCCGAAGCGAAACCAAGAAAGGATGATTATACGATTTGGATAAAATAAAAAAATTATTGCTGCCCGGTAAAATTAATAATGTGGTTAAAGACGGGCTGAAAGCCCAACAATCACATAGCCCAGGGCTGCGCCCTGGGTAAACATTATACCCCACTTCTCCATTCGCCCTGTAAGGGCAAAAGCCTAATTATTAAGGTATTGCCCTTACAGGGCGCATTGCTCATTATATACAAAAATACCCAGGGCGCTGCCCTGGGCTATGTGCTTTTGCCCCTTCGGGGCGTGCTGCTCGTGAGTTTTGACTTCCTCTTATATAAGAGTTAGCTGAGCTTTGTCTCCGACTCCTCTGACTTCTTCGAAGCAGTCTTGCGAGTTGTGGCGCGCTTACGCTTCGGCTTCTCTTCAGTAGCCTCAGGAGTAGCGGTCTTAACGCCAGCCAGTTCAGGGTCGATCATGATACGACCGCAGTATTCGCACACGATAATCTTCTTGTGCATCTTGATGTCGAGCTGACGCTGTGGCGGAATCTTGTTGAAGCAGCCACCGCAAGCGTCGCGCTGCACGTAGACGATGCCGAGACCGTTGCGTGCGTTCTTGCGGATGCGCAGGAAGCTTGAGAGCAGACGCGGCTCAATCTTTGTCTCCAGGTCGGCAGCCTTAGCCTTCAGCACTTCCTCCTCCTCACGAGTCTCCTGCATGATCTCCTCAAGCTCGTTGCGCTTCTCGGCGAGAGCCTGCTCGCGGTCGGCGATGAGGTCGTTGGTGTGAGCCAGCTCGCGCTTCTTGTCCTCAACCTTTACGTTAGCCTCCTTAATCTTCTTGTTGCAAAGCTCTATCTCGAGGCTCTGGAACTCGATTTCCTTTGTCAGCGTGTCGTACTCGCGGTTGTTGCGCACCTCGTCGAGCTGCTTCTTGTAGCGCTCTACGCTCTCCTCAGCCTCTGCTATCTCGCCCTGCTTCTGAGCGACAGCCTGCTGGAAGTCTGCGATGTCGCCCTCGATGTGCTCCACACGTGTCTTCAAGCCTGCAATCTCGTCTTCAAGGTCCTGCACCTCAAGAGGCAATTCGCCACGCAATGCGCGCTTCTCGTCGATAGCCGAGAGAGTGGTCTGAAGCTGGTAGAGGGTCTTCAGTCTTTCCTCTACTGAAATTTCTGATTCCTTTTTTGCCATAGTCTTTGATATTTTTAAAAATACATTATCGGATTGGTACATGTGTCGGCGATGAAACACTTCACGCCCTCACAACTGTTTTCTATTATCTCGCGGAATATCTCGCTCGTGAACTGCTCGCTCTGATAGTGGCCTATCACCGCTATCTGTATCAGCTGCTCGCGTCCGAAATACTCGTGGTAGTGCATCTCGCCCGTCACGAAGGCGTCGATGCCGGCGCTCACGGCGTCGTCGAGAAGGAACGATCCAGAGCCGCCGCAGATAGCAACCGTGCGTATAGGGCGGCGCAGCAGCTCGTTGGTCTGCACACACTCTACACCGAACACGCGCTTGAGCATGATGACGAAGTCGTCGGCAGCAAGCGGTTCGGCGAAACTGCCCACAACGCCCGAACCGTACTCAACGCCGTCCATCTGCTTCGCACTCATGAAGTGCACGTCCTCAAGCCCCATCTTCTCGGCAATCTTGTAGTTGACGCCGCCCTTCGCATTGTCCATGTTGGTATGGAGCGAGAGGATGACGATGCCCTGCGCAAGAGCCTTCATCACGCAGCGCTGCACATAGTCCTCACCGGTGAGGCGCGACAGCTTGCGGAAGATGAGCGGATGGTGCGACACGATGAGGTTGCAGCCCTTTTGGGCAGCCTCGTCGACGATACGTTCAGTAACGTCCAGACACAATAATGCCCCTGATACTTCCGCCTCTGTCAATCCAACTTGCAGGCCAGCATTATCCCAGCTTTCCTGCAAGGGCAGAGGCGCGAAACGTTCAAGGGCTTCAATTACTTCCTTTATTTTCACGCTATTCAGCATTTATGTATGTCGATAGAATTTCTATTTAGAGGTACAAAGTTACTACTTTTTTGGCAAAGCAATAGCTCTACAGCCTCTTAATTAGAATATTTTAACGACAAACGTAGGAGGCTACGGCAAGAACTGAAAATCAGCGGCGCGTAGCGGAAAGCTAATGCCGTAGCCTCCTACCGTTACAACTCGACGCTTTCGATGCGCAGTTTGACGAGTCCGGCAGGCACGCGCACTTCCACAACGTCGCCAGCCTGCTTGTTGAGCAGCGCCTGGGCTATGGGCGACTTGATGGAAATCTTGCCCTCGGTGAGGTTCGCCTCATGCGGGTTCACCACCATATACTTCATGCTGCGGTTGTTGGCGATGTTCGTCAGTTCTATGCGGCTGAGAAGTCCGACGCGGTCGGCTTGCAGGCGCGAGCGGTCGATGACGCGCGCGTTCTCAAGCACCTTCTGCTTGAAGCGTATCTGTCCTAACAGTCTGCCCTGCTCGCGCTTGGCAGCATGGTATTCGAAGTTCTCGCTAAGGTCGCCCTTGTCGCGCGCCTCAGCAATGGCGTCGCGCACACGCGGCAGTTCTACGAGTTCAAGTTCTCTCAGTTCGGCTACAAGCTTGTCGTAGCCCTCTTGTGATATATATTCCATTATAAGTTTTGAGTTTTATCAAATATTCCAGTCATCGGGATTGCACGTTGCTTCCACTTTGTCTTCAATCTCGTCGGGCAGCGTAGGGAAGAAGTCGATGCCCGTGATGCGCTCCACCTCGTCAACCGAGTTGGCATAATCGCCCTTCGGTCGGTTGCCGTCACCGTTTTTATATATAAAGCCGATAGCCTTCGGTTCGCCCGTCATGCAGAGCACCACCTTGAAGAATGCATCGGGCACGGAGACGCGGTTTTTGCCGATAGTCTTCTTGCTGTTCTTGTAGAATATCGGACCGCACACGATATACAATGCGCCCTCCTGCTTAGCCCACTTGCGGCACGCCTGCTCCATCTCATTCCAGTCGCCACGGTTGAGCTGCGGCGCCTGCGGACAGACGTTCGTAAGGAGGAACGACTCGTCCATAGCCAGTGCGCTCCACTTGTTGTCGCCAGCCGGGCACATGTGTCCGCGGTCGTAGCCAGAGCGCACATAGTCGAAGTCTACAGCACGCGGCTCGGGCACGTCTGTGTCCTTATGAAACTTGGCGTCGCTGCGCTTGCTGCTGCCCGTAAGACGCTTCGGCGTGAGGCACCACGCCACCCAATTGGGCACGCGACGATTGCTGTTATACGACACGGTGTAGCCCGTGCGGCGCAGTATCTGTTCGGGCACCGACGTCAGGCGCGCCGGAATCTCCAAGTCCGTGTATTCGCCGTCAGCAACAGCGGTTGCCGCCGACTTCTTGCCGCCGGAAGCGAGACTACTCTCGCCCACTCCGTCGGTTTCTGTGTTCTCAACTATGCCGATAGCCGCTTTGCTCTCGGCAAGCTTTGCGTCCATGCGCTTTGCCATTTCGCCGCAAGAGCAGAACACAGGCAGAAGACAGCACGCAACAAGTATTGTTCGTATTTTATTCATTGTTATTTGTTTTTTGCTGAATGGTTGATATTAAATAGTTTTTATTGAATAGCCTTCCGTAGCGGAGGTCTCCGGCCTCCGCAGCACCAAGTAAGCACTAATAAAAAGGAATATTATGTTAGCATTATTGCTTGCTGCGGAGGCCGGAGACCTCCGCTACGGATAATTATAATTATCCAATCACAATATACGCTTTATTTCCTTCAGACTATCCACACGCCACAGCCGTTCATGCTCATATTCCTCCGTCTTTTCGTGCGCCCAGATGGTGCGGAACGGCACATGCACGGCGTAGGCGCCAATCTGCAGCGCAGGGGCGATGTCGCTACGGAAGCTGTTGCCCACCATAAGCAGTTGGGCTGGCGTCACCTCAAGGTCGGAGCACAGATGGTGATAAGCCTCCTCGGTCTTGTCGCTCACTATGCTCACCACATCGAAGAAAGGCGCAAGCCCCGAACGGCGCAACTTGTTCTCCTGGTCGAGCAGTTCGCCTTTGGTGAACACAGCCAGCCGGTATCGGCGTACGCCATGTGCGTCGGTCTGGTCGTGCAGATAGCGCAGCGTCTCTTCTACGCCCTCAAGCGGTGTGGCGTCGAGGTGAAGCAGACTCTTTCCAAGTTCCACTATGCGTCCGATGATGTCTCCCGTAACAGCACCATGACTCACCCGCACCGCATTCTCTACAAGCGAGATAGTGAAAGTCTTGCAGCCGTATCCCATGTCAGCCATGTTAGCCGTCTCGGTAGCGAAGAGCGCCGCCGACACCTCGTCGCTACAGCCCCACGGAGCAAGCAGTCGGCAGTATTCGTGCTCAACAGCCTCGAAGTGGTTCTGCAACTCCCAAAGCGTGTCGTCGGCATCAAACGCAATAGCACGTATGCCTCGCAACTTGTCGTGCGAGGTACAGCAATTAGTATTGTTCAGCATTTATTTGGTGTTTTTCATTCGTCCGTAAGCGTCAAGCGAATAGCGACGCGCCACCTTCACAGCCACCACAGTAGCCACTATCGACGAGCAGAACACGCCGAGCATAAGCAGCACAAAGAGCACTACGGCGTCGACAACCGTCGAACCACCCATAATCATTGCCCACATCATAGCCGCTCCGGCGCCTACAGATGTGCCGCCGACCAAAGCGCTGATGCCGCATGCGGCAGCCTGCTGCACAGCACGGCGCGTGAGATAGCTCAGTGCCTCATGATGCGTGGCACCGTTGCCGAGCATATAATAGTAGAACTGGTTGTGATGGCGCAGTCCGGCGTAGTACATCGACATGGAGCGAGCCAGCACATCGGCTGTGCCGGTAAGCAGAATGGCGAACACGGGCAGCACGAAACGCGCACTGAGAGCCGCCAGCGACGTGATGTTGACGAGCAGCAAGCCAGCACCGGTGAGCATTGTGCCGGCGAAGAGACCAGCCAAAACCGGGATGACATAAGACGTAGAGCGCAGACGTGCCCTCACCTTTACCTCAATAGCCGAGTAGAAGAGCATAGCGATGACGAACAGAACGTCGAACACGAAGCTGTCCCACTGCACAAGCCAATAGACAAACAAGGCTATGACACCCACTTTCAGCGCCATAGAGAAGAAGCCTTTCAGCATCTTGCCGAACATATTGACGCCTAAAGTGCCCATCACTACGACGGGTATTATTATGAAAATGACACCAAGTGCCAATGCTATCCAAAGATTTACCATAGCTATAAATGTTTCGTTTACAAGTTAACTCTTTTGTTGCACACCGCAAGCAGGTTCTCGTCGGCTGTAGCCACAATCAAGGCTACACCCTCCGACCGTTTCTGCTTGATATATCCGGCTACGAGCTGACAGCCCGCCTCGTCCTGACGCGACGTAGGATTATCGAGCAACAGCAACTGGCGTTCGAACATGCCGACAAGTACGAGCGACGCACGCTGAGCCACAGCTTCATCCATCTCGTCGAAGCCTTTCTGCATACAATCGGCGTCTACACCGAGAGCCGAAAGCTCGGCAGCGACAGCCTTCGCCGAATAAGCGTAGTCGGCGTTGGCTTTAATGGCGAACTGACTCTTCGCCACCTCCTGCACGGTGAGCCCTTCGAAGTCGAGCGTGTCGGGCTGATAGGCTATGAACTGGCGGAAGTAGTTGCCGGTGACGGCTGTAACCGGCTCACCGTCGATGCTCACCCAACCCGACTTAAGCGGTCGCAAGCCGAGCATGGCAAACAGCAGAGCCTTCCGAGCCACAACATCGCCCGTGACGGCAACCGCATCGCCCGGACGAGCCACGAACGATACGCCGCTGAAGAGGGTTTCGCTACCATTTGTAGCCGTAGCATCCTTAAATTCAAATATCATTGTTGTTTCGCTTTCTGAGTTTATACGAGGTACAAAAGTACAGAAAACAATTGTAAACAGAAAGCGAATAGCCTAAAAAAACGGCATTAGTTTGTGGTTGTCAAAATGAAGAGTTAATTTTGTAGCTGATTAACCGACAGGTTTTTCAGTAGAGAGAACCGAGCTTAATAAGATAAAGAACTGGTTTTAACATTAAAGAGAACCGGTTTTAACATTATACAAATCAAGTAACAATGAGTTTTTCCACACAAGATATAACCCGCCAGTGGGCTTCGCTGCCGGCATCGCAGATTGCGGTCGGCGTGAACGAAGCCCTGCATACCAACAGTTCGCTCGTAGTGACGGCTCCTCCAGGCGCCGGCAAGTCGACATTGCTGCCGTTGACTATTCTCTCCTCGCTCGGCGAAGGCGAGAAGATACTAATGCTCGAGCCGCGCCGATTGGCCGCGCGACAGATTGCGGAGCGCATGGCGCAGATGCTGGGAGAGCAGGTGGGCGAAACCGTAGGATACAGAGTCAGGTTCGAGAGTCGGGTGTCGAAACGTACACGCATCGAAGTGCTGACTGAAGGCATTCTGACGCGCATGATTGTAGACGACGCAACGCTCGACAGCGTGAGCGTAGTTATCTTCGACGAGTTTCACGAGCGCAGCATCAACTCCGACCTTGCCCTTGCGCTGACCCGTCAGGCGCAGCAGATAATACGCCCCGACCTGAAGGTTGTTATCATGTCGGCAACAATCGACGCCAGCAATATATGTGCGGCATTGCAGGCTCCGCTCATAGAGAGCGAGGGCCGCATGTTTCCCGTAGAACTGCATTACGCCGACAAGGATACCGATCCGCGCGACATTGCCGCCGCAGCAGCCTCAACAACCATCGAGGCGTACAAGAAATATGAAGGCGACATTCTTGTGTTTCTACCAGGACAGGCAGAGATTGAACGCTGCTTTGAACTTCTCAGCAACTCTCAACACCTCAACATCTCAGGGGGTGCACTTGTCTCAAGTGCACCAACAACACCTCAACACCTCAACACCACACCATCTCAACACCTCAACACCTCAGGGGGTGCACTTGTCTCAAGTGCACCAACAACACCTCAACACCTCACCACCTCAACATCTCAACATCTCAACATACACCCCCTCTACGGCAACCTCTCGCCTGAAGATCAGCGCCGTGCCATCGCCCCGTCTGCACCCGGCGAGCGCAAGATTGTGATAGCAACGCCCATCGCCGAGACATCAATCACGATTGAGGGCGTGCGCGTGGTGATTGACGCAGGACTGTGCCGGCAAGTAGTGTTCGACGCACGCACCGGACTGAGTCATCTTGAGACCGTGCGCATCAGCATGGACATGGCTACGCAGCGCATGGGACGTGCAGGTCGTGTGACTGAAGGCGTGTGCTATCGTCTCTGGACGAAAGCGTCGGAGCATCTTATGGCTGAACAACGCAAACCAGAGATTGAAGAAGCCGACCTTGCGCCGATGGTGCTCGACACGGCTGCCTTCGGCGAGAGCGACGCAGAGGCTCTGCCGTGGCTCACCATGCCGCCGCGTGCCGGTGTGTTCAAGGCGAAAGAGCTGCTCACTGCGCTCGGCGCCATCGACGAGAACGGCAATATAACGTCTATCGGAAAGCGAATGGCTACACTACCCTGCCATCCGCGTATCGCAAGAATGATTCTCGCAACAACCAATCTCACCACCTCAACACCTCAGGGGGTGCACTTGTCTCAAGTGCACCAACAACACCTCACCACCTCTACATCTCACCACAACAACACCTCTTTGGCTTGCGACATTGCCGCTCTGCTCGAAGAGAAAGACCCGCTATCCGAGAGCGGCGGCACCGACCTCACGCTACGTCTCTCCGCTCTGCGTGCCGTACGCCGCAAGAAGCAGCTGGGCAAATGGCAGCGTATAGCGAAAATTGCAGCCGAGTATCGTCGCATGGCGCACACCGACGAAGACAACCGCGACCCGGCTCCGACGGAGGTAGGACTGCTTGTGGCTTACGCCTATCCTGAGCGCATTGCGCACAGCACGAACAGCATCGGCGGCTATAGACTTGCGAGTGGCGCAAACGTGCAGCTGGACGCCGCCGACCAGCAGTCGGCTCACTCGTGGCTTGCCATAGCGTCGCTCTACAGTGCGCCTGGCACAACGGGCAGAGTGTTTCTCGCCGCACCGATAGCCCCCGATGATCTCGAAAAAGAGTTCGTAAAGGAGGTGGACAACATCGCATGGGACACAAAGCAGGGCTGCGTGGTGATGCAGCGCGAGCAGCGTATAGGCAAGCTCATGCTCAGTCAGAAACCGATACACGACGCCGACAATGAACGCTTGAAGGGCATAGTGTGCGAGGCGATGAAAAAAGACGGACTGACGATGATGGCGTGGAGTGAGAAAGCCGTGGAGCAAGTGCAGCGGCGTGTGGCGCAGGTGGCGGCGTGGCATCCCGAAATGGCGTTGCCCGACGTGTCGACAGAACACTTGCTGAGCACCGCCGCCGACTGGCTGCCGTTCTATCTCGAAGAAGGCGGACGCGTGAAGACGAGTGTGCAGGAACTGAGAAAGCTGAACCTTGCAAATATAATATGGAACATTCTGCCGTACGAGGCGCAGCTGGAGGTAGACCGGTTGGCGCCGACACACATCGAGGTGCCGACGGGTTCGCACATACGCATCGACTATCGTTCGGGTGCCGAAGCGCCGGTGCTGAGCGTGCGTCTGCAGGAGTGTTTCGGCATGGAGCGCACGCCGTGTGTAGACGACGGCAGGCAACCGCTTCTTATGGAACTGCTCTCACCGGGTTTCAAGCCAGTGCAACTGACGCAAGACCTCGCCAGTTTCTGGCAAGGCACATACTTCGAGGTGCGCAAGGAGCTGAGACGCAGATACCCGAAGCACTACTGGCCCGAAAACCCGCTGGAGGCAGAGGCTGTGAGAGGCGTGAAAAGGAAATGAACAGCTAACGTAATAACATAAAAAGAGTTTTAGTACGCCTTGATGCGGTATATCACGCCAAGCTCCACACGGTCTGTATTATAATCGGTGAGTCCGCAGCGGCGTGTGTAGTCGTACTTGCGACCTGCGTACGAGAGGAACAGGCGGAAGTCCTGCTTCTTCACTGGAAAATACTCCAGACTGCCCACATAGCCATAGCTGCGACGATAGTTGTGCAGATGTTCGTATTCGCTCACAGAGGTTGTGCCGTACATGCCCTTCAGCTGAAGGTTCCAGGAGGGCGCAAACTGCCAGTCGGCCTTTGCGGTGAGTGTGTGATACTTCACCTTGCCGAAGTGGAACGTTGAGCCAGATTCGTCGTCGTCGACTATTGCGGGCATCAGTTCGGATGTGGCTATGCCAAGCATGTCGAGCTGGTCGAACGCGCCCATATAGTCGAGGTAGCACTGGAACTTTGGCAGGTTGAGCTGCTGACCGAGCGTCACCATACGACTCAGCTTGCCCTTTGCCAGCGACTGCAAACCGCACGACCAACGCGTGTTGAGCTTTCCGCCGAACATCGATCCGTTCCAGTTGAGGATGTAGCAGAACGGTGCGCTCGACTTCTTCAACTGCTTCTGCGAGATGCCTTCAAAGACGTATGGCGACGCGCCGTATATGTCGGAGAACTTCTTTTGGTATGTGTTGCTCATCTCGAAGGCGAACTCGTGGTTTGACACGGGACGATAGCTCACCATCACTCCAGCCATGAAGTCGCCCATGTGGCTCACGATGTCGGAGTATTCGTAGACGTATATCGGGTTCTCGTCGAACTCGTATCCGCCCCACAGCTGCGCCAACTTGCCGCCGGCAACGGTGACTTTGTCGTTGATGTTGTAGCCCACCATCATGATGTCGGTAGCCTCGGCGAAGTTGTCAAAGCTCTGTCCCTTCGCCGACTTGTTAAGACAGTGGCGCAGACGGTAGAAGAGCTTGTCGTTGATGGTGCCTTTGAACTCGAGACGCAGCTGGCGGTTGGCAAATCGCGACTCCCACTGGTCGGTACGGCTGTCGTGCTCCGACTTCACCGAGCCGGCGAAGTTGACGTAGATGTTGAAGGCGTCGTGACGTTTTTCGAGCTTAGTGATGCGCTCGGCTATCGACTCAAAGCTCTCGTCGTTGCCGCCCATAAGCGTGTTGTTACCTTGAGCTGAAGCGCCCATCGAAAAGAAAAGTGAAGTTATTGCAAGCAAAAACCGTTTTTTTGTTCTTACGCTAAACATATTAGGTTATTATGAAATGATAAAGATGAGTTGTTAAATAATTTGTTGCTTTATTGAAATGTATTACAAAAGTACAAAAAAATATTGAATAACCTTTCTTTTGCAAAAAACAATCGCTCGTTTCAGATTTTTTCTGTAATTTTACACTCTTAAAAACAATATAAATTGCATTTATACAGAATATGAAAAGTTTACTTATAGAGGACACTACCGTAGACGAGCGCATGCAGATTGTAAAGGAAGCACTCGGCGGATTCGGCAACTGCGACTGCGAAGGCATCGACATGGACGATATGTACGACGACTATATCTTCGGCAGACGCGAACTGGCTGACATCAACCGCGAGTTCAGTCAGCAGCACGCTGGCGCCGTAAAGGCTGAAGACCGCGAAAAACCTTCGGGATGCGTAATGCACTAAACAGAAAACAACAAAAAACATACAACGAACTATAGGAAAATGGAACTGATACTGAAATACTTCCCTAATCTGAGCGACACTCAGCGCGAGCAGTTCGCTGCATTGAAGGCTCTCTACGAGGACTGGAACAGCAAGATTAACGTCATCTCGCGCAAGGATATGGACAACTTCTACGAGCATCACGTGCTCCACTCGCTCGCCATCGCTCACGAGATTCGCTTCCGCGAAGGCACTAAGGTGCTCGACCTCGGCACGGGCGGCGGCTTCCCTGGCATTCCGCTCGCCATTATGTTCCCAGACTGCCAGTTCAAGCTCATCGACCGCACGGGCAAAAAGATTCGCGTGGTGAACGAGGTGGCGCAGGCTATCGGACTGAAGAACGTGGTGGCTGAACAGCTTTCGGGCGAAGAAGAGAAGGCGCAGTACGACTTCGTGGTGAGTCGCGCCGTGATGCCTCTGCCCGACCTCGTGAAGATAATAAAGAAGAACGTGAACCGCAAGAACCAGCACAACGCGCTGCCTAACGGACTCATCTGCCTTAAGGGCGGCGACCTGCAGGCTGAGACAAAGCCGTTCAAGAACATCGTGAGCCTCACCGAGATTCACGACATGTTCAAGGAGGAGTGGTTCAAGGAGAAGTATCTTATTTACTTACCGCTTTAAAAAGTAAAAGAGTAAAAAGGCCTACAAAGGTTTAAAGAGGCTTAGAAAAGGCTTAGAAGGCCTAAAGAGGCTTAGAAAGGCATAAAGAGGCTTATCCCCCAAAAAGAAAAGAAAAATGCTCAATATAGAAACATTCACATGCAACATGCTGCAGGAGAACTGCTATGTTGTAAGCGACGAGACAAAGGAGTGCGTGATTATCGACTGCGGTGCATACACCGAGGCAGAGAAGCTCGCCATAGAGAAATACATCAACGAGAACGAACTGCGCCCCGTGCATCTTATCGCTACGCACGGTCACCTCGACCATAACTTCGGCGACGCTTTCATCACCAGCACATACGAATTGCCGCTGGAGCTCGACGCGTCTGACGAGGCTTACGTTCGCGCTGCCGACAAGCAGGCTGCGTTCTTCGGTATAGCTCTCACAGAGCCTATCGCTTCGGACATCAAGCCGTTCACAGCTGGTGCTCACCTCAAGTTCGGTTCGCACGACATCGAGGTAATCGAAACACCGGGACACTCGATGGGCAGCGTGGTGCTCTACATCAAGGACGAGCGCGTAGCCTTCACCGGCGACACTCTCTTCCGCGGTTCTATCGGCAGAACCGACTTCGAAGGTGGCAGTATGCTGATGATTATACAGAGTCTGCGCATGTTCGTGCAGTTCCCCGACGACATCACATTGCTGCCTGGTCACGGACCGAAGACAACAATGGGATACGAGTTGGCGCATAATCCGTACTTGGACCGATAAATGAAGGCAGAAAAGATTATTCTCGGCATCGACCCTGGCACGAACGTGATGGGATACGGCGTGCTGCGAGCCGTGGGCAACAAAGCCGAAATGCTGCACATGGGCGTGATAGACATGCGCAAAGACCACGACCCGTACTTGCGTTTGGGCAAGATTCACCAGCAGGTGACTGCCATTATCGACCGCTTCCTGCCCGACGAGATGGCTATCGAGGCTCCGTTCTTCGGCAAGAACGTGCAGTCGATGCTTAAGCTCGGACGTTCGCAGGGCGTGGCTATCGCGGCTGCCGTAGGGCACAGCGTACCCGTACACGAGTACGCACCGATGAAGATAAAGATGGCGATAACCGGACAGGGTCAGGCTTCGAAGGAGCAGGTGGCGGCGATGTTGCAGCGCCTGCTGCGCATTGACACCGAAGAGATGCCGAAACTGATGGATGCTACCGATGCCTTGGGCGTAGCCTACTGCCACTTCATGCAGCAGGGCAATCCCGTGAGCGACACGCACTATAGCGGTTGGAAAGACTTCATCAACAAGAACCAGGACAAGGTGAGCCGCATCGGTCATTAAGCACGTTATCTATAATAAAATACACGTTTTATATAAATAAACAGAAAGCAAGTATGAAGAAACTGTTTTTAATATTGGCTCTCGTATGTATGTCGGTGGGCGCTTCGGCTCAGGAGATATACAACGAAGTGAAGAGAATAGAGAAAGAGGTGAAGGCTTTCGCTAACGACACCTCAAAAGATCTGGAAGCACGCAAGGTTGCTACCTTCAAATACGACGCCATCTTCTATCTTATCACAAAGGGCAGTCAGGAAGAACGCTTCAGCGAGTACGAACTTGGCGTGCAGACAAACGCTATGATCGAGTTCGTGAACCTCTTCGTGAGTCGTCTTAGCGAGATAAAGAAGGATAAAGATAAGGAGATGCTGAAGGCAAAGTTCCGTACAGCCACAATCAACAACTCGCTCTTCAACGATGTTGATAAAGAAGTGATATACAGCTATGTTGACAACGAGAACTACATAACCCAGTTCTCACTCGACACAGACTGGCCGAAAGCTTTGGCTGAGGTTACGGGCAAGTAATGCTCGGACATCCCGAATATATTAAGGGTGTATCAAAACTCTAAGTTTGCAGTTTTGATACACCCTTTTTGTTTTATTATACGTCAACGTCCGCCTTCAGGACTTTCTCCGAACAGACGCAGCTGACATTCTGTAGTGTTATCTCTTTCCACCATTATATTATTTATTGTACGCGCGTACATTGTTCTTTCGCCCGACTTTGCAGCGATCTTCAATGTGAGTGGCTTGCCGTCGGCGTGTGGAAAGGTATAGAGTTCGTAAACCGACTTGCCTTTGTATGCTGCGGGCTCAACGCTGCATACTTCGGTCTGACGCGAGTTTACATTGCCGCCGCCGGTGGACGGATCGAGCGTACTGCTGCCACCTGTGTAGAAGAACTGGAGCGAGTCTATTTCCTGAGGTGTGGCGTCGTTGATGGCTACACGCAGCTTTGCGACGACACGCCGCAGCGTTATGTCGTACGTACAGTTGCCGTTTACGTCGTACTGGTCGTAAAAGCAATAGGTATCGGTGAGCTTGTTCTTCTTGAACTTCACGGTGTTCGGCTTGGAGATGGTAGGTGCATCTTTGCCGTTCTCGGCTACGAACACGAAAGAATACGTACCTTTGGGCACTGCCAGCGCCACTTTTCCGAAGTCTTTGTCGGTGCTTAGCTGCGTAACGGTGCGGTAGTTGCAGCGCTCACCATCGGCATCGAACACCGAAAAGCTCAGTCGCTTGCACACATCTCTCAGCGCCGTAGACCCAGCACTTGCCGACTCCACGCCGAGAACATTGAAGCGTACGGTGACGGTCTTCGCCTTGTCGCCCTTGTTGTCCTTGTCGTTCTTGTTGTCAACCACAACATCGTCTGTCTCTTCGCCGTCTTCTGCAAACGGCTTTTCGCAAGAAGCTCCGACAAGCATTACGGCTGCGATGAAGAACCGCACCAAAACATTCTTTATATTCATAGGTTGTAGTTTAAAAGATTTGTATCAAGACGATAGTGCTAACATTTTAATATGTTACCACTTAGGCTTTCTTCCCTTATAGCCGCCCTTTTTGTTGTCGCGACTGTTAGGATTGCTGCGATTGTCGCGAGCATTATAGCCGTTGCGAACGTCTCTGTTGTTACCAGAACGAGCGTCTTTTCCGTTATATCCGTCACGAGCATCGCGACCCTCGCGAGCGTTGCGGCCCTTGCGAGGTTCGCGTGAGTTGAACTCATCTCTATTGTCGCGGCGTTCGAACTCTGGGCGTCGGTTGTTGCCGAAGTTGCGACCATGATTAGGCGCAGGCACACCGGCGTAGAGTTTCTGAATGAGGTCTGCTCTGCCGATGCGGCGCAGTTCCTGCTCGATAGCTCGGCGCTCCTCGGGTTTATACCAGAAGAAGAACTGGCGCTGTGCGAGTTTCTCACGCGGAGTCTTGGCGCTGAACACCGGTTCCAGAGTATAAGGGTCGTAACCCGTATACCAAGTCTCGGTGCTGACGGTCATAGGCGTAGGCGTGAAGTCCTGAACCTGCTCCAGGTGGAAGTCGAGCTGCTTAGTGAGCACTGCAAGTTCTGCCATATCCTCCTCACGGCAGCCAGGGTGCGAGCTGATGAAGTAAGGAATTATCTGCTGGTTGAGATGCTCCTCACGGTTGATGCGGTCGAAGATGCACTTGAACTCGCCGAAGAGCTTGAACGACGGCTTGCGCATGAGCTTGAGCACCGCATCTGACGTATGCTCTGGCGCCACCTTGAGGCGTCCGCTCACGTGCTTTGTGATAAGTTCGCGTGTGTACTGTCGTGCTACGGCATTGATGTTCTCGTCCTTGCTGCGATGGAGCAGCAGGTCGTAGCGCACACCGCTGCCGATGAAGCTCTTCTTGATGCCGGGCAGAGCGTCGACGGCGTGATATATCTCGAGCAGCTTAGAGTGGTCGGTGTTGAGGTTGGGGCACACCTGCGGATGGATGCACGACGGGCGCTTGCAGACGGCGCAGGCTTTCGGGTTGTTGCCGTGCATGCCGTACATGTTAGCCGACGGACCGCCGAGGTCGGAGAGGTAGCCCTTGAAGTCGGGCATCTCTATCACCTTCTTCACCTCCTCCACGATGCTGCGCTTCGATCGGCACGCAATGAACTTGCCCTGATGCGCAGAGATTGTGCAGAAAGCGCAACCGCCGAAGCATCCGCGATGCAGATTGACCGAGAACTTTATCATCTCGTAAGCCGGTATGCGCTTGCCCTTATACTTAGGATGCGGCAGTCGGGTGTAAGGCAGGTCGAACGAGCGGTCGAGCTCTTCGGATGTCATAGGCGGATAAGGCGGATTGACAACGGCGTACTTGTTGTCGACAGCCTGCAGCAGTCGCTGCGCGTGCATCTTGTTCGACTCCTCCTCGATATGTCGGAAGTTTTCTGCCTGCGCCTTCTTGTTGCGCAAGCACTCCTCATGGCTGTGCAACACTATGTCGTCGGCGCCAATGCCGTTAGGAACCTCGTCCTCGCGGCAAAGATAAACGGTCTGCGGAATGTCGTGAACGGCGCTGATAGGCAAGCCTTCGGCGAGGTTGCGACAAAGCTCAACGATAGGCTTCTCGCCCATTCCGTAGATAATCATGTCGGCGCCCGAGTCGCAGAGTATGCACTTCTGCAGCGAGTCCTTCCAGTAGTCGTAGTGCGTCAGGCGGCGCAACGACGCCTCGATGCCGCCGAGCACGACGGGCACGTCGGGGAAGAGCTGCTTCAGAATCTTTGTATATACAATGGTAGGATACTCCGGGCGGCAGTCGTGACGACCGTCCGGGCTGTACGCGTCTTCGGAGCGCAGGCGCTTGCCGGCTGTGTATTTGTTCACCATCGAGTCCATGCATCCCGGCGCTATTCCGAAGAACAGATTTGGGCGACCCAGCTTCTTGAAGTCGCGGAAGTCGCCGTGCCAGTCGGGTTGCGGAACAATAGCCACGGTGTAGCCCGCAGCCTCAAGTGTACGACCAATCACTGCGGCGCCAAACGAGGGATGATCCACGTAGGCGTCGGCAGAAAAGAGAATGACGTCGACGGAATCCCATCCACGCAGTTCGATTTCTTTCTTTGTAGTAGGCAGCCAGTCGGTGAGCCTGTATTCTTTCATTGTATATTGTTTTCGTTATTAAATAGCCCTCGTGGAGATTACTGTGCGTTCTCCGCCGGAGCTTCTCCTTCTGCTTCTTCCTCTGCGTGAGCCGCAGCCCACTCGCGGTAGAGCGCAATGAGGTTCTGCAGTCCGAGAGCCTTCATATTGTTGTTGTAAATCACGTCGAGACAGAGGTCGAGCAGGTTCTTGTCGTTCTCAACGGCGTTCTCCAAGAGCGAGCGCACGTGGAACTTCAGCTTGTCGAGCACCGGCTCGTCTACGAATCCGTTACTGTCTACCAATGCGTCGAGCAGCGAATACTTTCTTATTGTCTCGAGATGGTTATCACTAATCTCCACACTTCTTGTGCCTGAGGCGTTTGCTTGAATTTTATACATGGCAATTCGTTTTTTGGTTATTATTACAAAATTAATTAAAACGGCTGACATAACCAAAACAATTCGTTTTTTTATCGAATGAATATATGATATAGCCTAAAGAGGCTTAATTTATGTAAAAAAAAGCGTCCGATATACCTCCACATATAATAGTTTTATTACTTTTGCAACATAATATAATACGATTATGAAGAAATTTTTGATAATGTCAGTAATGCTCATGGCAAGCGTATGCTTCGCTATGGCTCAGCAGAATCAGGCTTCGATCAAGTTCGACAAGATGATTCACAACTTCGGCACCTTCTCTGAGAACCAGCCTACACAGAAGTGCGTGTTCACCTTCACCAACGTAGGTACAGCGCCGCTCATCATCAACCAGGCTGTGGCAAGCTGCGGATGCACCATTCCTTCGTACACCAAGGCTCCTATCAAGCCGGGCGAGAAGGGCGAGATAAAGGTGACATACAACGGCACCGGAGCGTTCCCCGGCCACTTCAAGAAGACTATCACCGTGCGCACCAACGGCGTAACAGAGCTGACACGCCTCTACATCGAGGGCGTGATGAGCGAGAATAAGAAATAAACAGACAAGCATTATAAACCAATACAGGGTGGGGAGAGAAACAGAAAGACGTTCTGCTCCCCACCCTTTTTTCATTTAAACACGTACACTTATGATATTCTATTTCTCAGGAACCGGCAACACGAAGTGGGCTGCAAGCAAGACAGCCGAAGCGCTCGGCGACCAACTCATCGACATAGCCGCAACGCTGAAGCACGCCGACGGCGGCAGCACGTTCTGCTACGAACTGAAAGACGACGAACCGATAGGCTTCTTCTTCCCCGTACACGGATGGCGACCACCATTGATAGTGAAGGAGTTCGTAAGCCGACTGCGCCTCAATCAGGCCGACCGCTTCTGCTACGTGGTGTGTACGGCGGGCGACAACGTGGGCGAGGCTGTAGACATTCTGGAGAAAGACCTGGCGGCGGTGGGCATCACCATGCACAGCGCAATATCGCTCATCATGCCCGAGTCGTACGTCGGACTGCCGTTCATGGACGTAGACAAACCCGAGAAGGAGGCGAAGAAGAAGCGCGAAGCCGACGAGAAGCTTTCACGCTTCATCGAGGACATACGCCAGCGACGCCACGGCGTGCGCGACATCCTCATCGGCAACTGGCCGCGCATCAACAGCCGCCTCATCGGCGATGTGTTCATACGCTGGATTATCAAAGACACGCCGTTCCGCGTTGACCCCGACCGCTGCATCGGCTGCGGACTCTGCACGCGTAACTGCCCAGTGGGCGACATGGCTATGGACGAGAATAAGCACCCGGTATGGCTGCACAACGGCAAGTGCCTCTCGTGCTTCGCCTGCTACCACCACTGCCCAACAAGAGCTATAGAATACGGCGGAAGAACAAAGGGAAAAGGACAATACTTCTTTGAAAAAGTAAAAAAGGGCGTTTAAAAGTAAAAGAGTAAAAAAGTAAAAAGGTAAAAAGGGCGTTTAAAAGTAAAAAGACTTATCTATAATAAAAAAGTGGCGGAGGTCTCCGGCCTCCGCAGCAGTCAATTCAACACATTAATCGCTATAATCACCTGTGTTATTGCTTGCTGCGGAGGCCGGAGACCTCCGCCACTATTATCAGATGGCGTTCGCCGTTCGCCTACAAATCAATATTCTCTTTCTCCGAAGATATACGTACCTACGCGCACCATCGTAGAGCGACACTCGGCAGCGATGTGATAGTCGTGACTCATTCCCCACGAACGCTCGCAGAAAGCGTCGTCATCGGCAAAGTAGCGCGCCTTCACCTCATCGAAGAAGTCGGCTGCAAGCATGAACTCCTTGCGTATGAGGCTCTCGTCGTCTACGTGCGACGCCATCATCATCAGTCCGCATATCTGCACGTTCTGCAGCTCGCGCCATTCGCCGCCCTCAAGCAGTTCGCGACACGCATCGAGCGACAGTCCGTACTTGGTCTCCTCCTCGGCAATGTGCAGCTCGAGCAGCACCTTTATAGTGCGTCCGTGCGCAGCAGCCTGCTTGTTTATCTCGCGCAGCAGCTTCAGCGAGTCGACAGCGTCGATCATCGAGATGTACGGCGCTATATACTTCACCTTGTTGGTCTGCAAATGTCCGATGAAATGCCACTCGATATCCTTCGGCAGCACCTCCACCTTGCGCGACAGTTCCTGCTCGCGACTCTCGCCGAACACGCGCTGTCCGGCGTCGTACGCTTCCTTTACGTATTCGGCAGGATGAAACTTACTGACAGCCACAAGTCGTACGCCTTGAGGGAGGCTGTCCGTCACCTCACGAAGTCTGTTTGCAATGCTCATACCTTACGGAGTTATTTGTTGATTGTTAGTATTTAACGTAGGAGGCTACGGCTTTCTTGCCGTAGCCATTGCATACTTGCGATGTTAACGAAGGAATGTCTTAAGCTCTACTGTTTGTTGCGATGCCTACAGCAGAAATGCCGTAGGCTCCTATAGTTCGCTATGCTTTAGCCTTCAAACTCGGGCTTGTCGTTCTTCTCTTCCTTCTTAACGGGCGCGTTGTGCTCAAACACGTCCATGATCTTTGTCTCAGAGATGTTGACAATTACATAGTCGATGGCAGTCTTGTCCATTGAGTCCTCGATATTCTTCACTGCTGCGTTGAAGTTAGCAGCCTGCACGAGGAAGTTGACAGCCGAACGCTTCTCCTTGCCAGTCTTCTCGTCGATAATGATGAACGAAAGCTTAGCCTTGTACCAGTGGTCGTCGGTTTCAGAGTCGCTGAAGAAAATCTCGCCATAAGCAGCCGGACTGATAGCCTTCACCTCGAATTCGCCCGTAGCGAACGGCTCCATCTCCTTGGTGATAGTCTCTTCAGCCTCGCCAAAAGTCAAAGCGTCTACTACATACAACTCACTTACCTTCTTCTGTCCATCCTCTGTCTGACGCTCGTAGCGTACTGTGGTTTCAAACCAGTTTGCTGTTCTTGATCTCATTATTCTTTTACGTTTATTGTTTTCAATCACTTTAATTACGGACGGCAAAAGTAATAATTAATTCTGAGATACGGAATAAACACGCCTGATAAATAATAATTTTTAATCACAATGGAGCCGCAGGATGCGAGGAAACAGGAGTTTAGGGCACAAAAAAAAGGAGCTTCATTACTGAAACTCCTCTTAGTTGGCGGTGCGTACGAGACTCGAACTCGTGACCCCATGCGTGACAGGCATGTATTCTAACCAACTGAACTAACGCACCAATACGACAAGCTTGCTTAAAAGCTGTCAGCGTTTCGTTTTTTAAGCGAGTGCAAAGGTATGAATAATATTTGAAACTCCAAAATTTTTGCGCACTTTTTTTTCACAATATTTTCTGCAAAACTATTGCATCTGCATACTCCACTCCATCGAACAACCACTCTTTCAGTCTATTATGCGTTTGGAAGCCCTGACTAAAAAAAAGCGCCAGCGACGCCTTATTGTCCTCCGCAACCACGGCGTAGATCTGATGAAGATGCAGAACACGCAACGAATAGTCGGCTATTCTGGCTATTGCGGCGGCGGCATATCCCTTGCGTCGATGCTTTTTCTGCACCACAATGCTCACTTCGGCACGCCGATGCTGTGCATTGAAGTCGAAAACATCTACCATTCCTATCTGCTCGCGTGCCTCGTTCTCCACAATCATGCGCACCTGTCCGTCGTGATAGATGTCGTTTGTAGAATTGGCGATATAGTCGTGCAGCACATAGCGCGAATAAGGCACACTGGTATTGCCGATGTGCCACACCTCGCGGTCGTTCTCCATAGCGTAGAGCCATTCGAGGTCTTCGGGTTCCATGGCGCGCAGCACCACTTTCGGCTGCTCCGTTGCGCCGGAAACATTCAGCGACGGGTTCATCTGAACACCTCCTCACTCGTTATTATTGTCTTCGTAGCAGGATTGTACGTGCCCATGAGCACGTTCTGCTGCGGATGTGCGGAGAAGATATTGAATATCTGCTCGTAGCTGTATGCCTCGGTGTCGTATGTAGCGAAGATGCGCTGATACGAACCGAAGTTCTGCCCCACATGTCCCTGCGGCAGCGTGTCGGCAGAAGCTTTCAGGAACGCATAGTCGATGCCGTGGCGCTTAGCCAAGCGGTTGAAGTCGTTGAGATGCGACTTCCTACCGATGAATACGTAAAGGGTTGTGACACGCTTGCGCGGCTTCATGAGTCCGAGGACCTTGCGCGCACTGTGCATCTGCATACCAATGAATGCCAGCAGAGCCTTGAAGCAGATGGCAATCTTAAGAGGCAGACTGACGAAGATGCTGAAATGGCCGTAGTGCTTACGCATGAAGATGAGCATGGCGTCGTAGAATACGTGAACGTAGCGGAACGACGAACGGTGAGTGCTCTCGCCCTTGTAGTGCAGAATCTTGGCAGGTATGTACCAGTTCTCGTATCCGCCCTTTATCAAGCGGAAGGAAAGGTCGATATCCTCGCCATACATGAAGAAATCTTCGTCGAGCAGCCCCACTCTATCCAGCGCCTCATGGCGCAACATGCAGAACGCTCCGCTGATAATCTCAATCTTGGCAGGCTCGTTCCACGACAGGTAGCTCATATAATAGCGTGCGAAGCGGCGGCTTTCGGGGTAGCGTGCGCAGAGTCCGCTCATCTTGTAGAAGGCTGTCATAGGCGTAGGCACACCGCGGCGCGACTCCATAGCCTTCTCGCCGTTGTCCTTGAGCATCATTACGCCGGCAGCTCCGGCCTTTTCGTGTGCATCCATGAACTGCAGCACGTCGCGTATGGTGTTCTCGCCTACGATGGTGTCGGGATTGAGCAGGAGCACATACTCGCCCGTGCATTGCTTTATGGCAATGTTGTTGGCGCGCGAGAAACCGAGGTTGCGGTTGCTGCTGATGATGTTCACGTCGGGGAACTTCTGCGTGAGATACTCCACGCTTCCGTCGTCCGAATGATTGTCAACTATATACACTTCGGTCTCTATACCGTCGACAGCTCTGAACAACGAGTGCAGACACTGCTCGATATAGAAACACACTTTATAGCTGACTATAATGACAGATAGTTTCAATACGGTTTCTTATTTATCGTTTTCGACATCGCGCTTAGCCACTTCCGACTCGCATCTTGCTTTGGTCGGCATGACAAAGAAAAGGCACAGGAAAAGGATTATGCCCATATAGCCAAACGCCACGTTCATATACATATAATATAATAAGGTGTTAAGCACCATCGGCACGCAGAGCATCAGCAGACGGAGTGCGCCCCAGCTGAGCAGAGCCTCAGCCGACACAAGACGGCGCGCGATGCTGCCGAAGCGGAACAGACGCAACGCCACGGGAATGACGCAGATGGTGAGCAACTCCATTACGGTAGCCCACACGAACTCCGCCGCACCCGTCGCGGTATGACACACGCCGTCGGGCAGTATGTCGGTTTCGAAAAGCAACACCATAGCCGCCGATATGCACAGCGAGGCTATGAATATGGTGTTCAACACGTTGTATGTTCGTTTCATTGTTTGTTGATCATTGTTTGTTGATCATTGTTGTACGGTTGAGTATCGCTCTTCCGAGCGTCACTTCGTCGGTATATTCCAGTTCGTCGCCTACGGAGATGCCGCGCGCTATGACGCTTATCACAACGTCGTAACCAGCAAGTTTGCGCGATATGTAGAAGTTAGTGGTGTCGCCCTCCATTGTAGAGCTGAGCGCCAGTATCACTTCCTTCACTCCGCCTGCCGCAACGCGCTCCACGAGCGAGTCGATCTCTATATCGCTCGGGCCTACGCCGTCCATCGGCGAGATTATTCCGCCGAGCACGTGGTAGAGTCCGTTGTACTGCTGCGTGTTCTCCACAGCCATCACGTCGCGAATGTTCTCGACAACGCATATCGACGTGCTGTCGCGGCGTCGGTCGGAGCATATCGGGCAGACGTCCGTGTCGCTGATATTGTGGCAAACCTTGCAGTGCTTCACCTCCTTGCGCAGACGGGTCACCGCAGTAGCGAATCCGTCGACCTCCTCTTCGGTGCGGCGCAGCAAGTCGAGCACAAGTCGCAAGGCTGTCTTGCGACCTATGCCGGGCAGCTTCGAAAACTCGCACACTGCCTTTTCAAGCAGTTGCGATGGGTACGCTCCCTCCATTATTTATTGAAGAGATAAATGCCAATGCCGAGACGAACGCCGAAGGTTGAGAAATCCTTGTGGCACTTGAACGACTGGTCGTAGTAGACAGACGGCTCGATGGTAACGCTGCCGTTGAGGAAGTAAGCCCAGCCAGCCTCTATACCTGGCATAACGTCGTTATAGTGCTTTCCGGCGTGTACGTATTTTGCGCTTGCGCCCAAGAAGATGCCGTTCTGCTCGAAGTAGTAGCGTCCGCCTACGCCCAATGTGAACTTGGTGTCTACATCATCATTCGACGAAATATCGCAACCTATCAATCCCTTAAGCATCCAGTCCTGCACAAGGAAGTAGCCGGCGTCTGCCTGCAGACCCAGATTGAGCTTCTTTGTGCCGTTATAGCTGAGGTCGAGACCGGTAAGCGACGCACCGACATAAGCTTTATCTTTTTCAAACTGTGCATGGGCTCCTAAAGTTGTGAGAAGCGCCAGGGCAATTGTCATTAATTTCTTTTTCATAAGCAAAGTATTTATAATGCAAAAGTACATAATATATTTGACAAACGGAAAAATATAATTACCTTTGTGTTCAATAAACAACAGATTGGAAACCGAAAATGAAGCACTTTTATATACTTTTATTGTTTTTTATTTACTCGCTGCGCATCGCAGCATACACTTCCGACTCATTCGACCAGAACCGCATAGCGCCCAAGCACGAGGTGCGTGCCGTCTGGCTCACGACAATAGGCGGCATCGACTGGCCCCACTCCTATGCACAGACTTCTACATCCATAGAGAAACAGAAGAACGAGCTGCGCCGTATACTCAACCAGCTGCAGTCGGCGGGCATAAACACCGTGCTGCTGCAGACTCGCGTTCGCGGAACGGTGATCTATCCTTCAGCCATTGAACCGTGGGATGGCTGCCTCTCGGGTCGTCCGGGCGTATCGCCGGGCTACGACGCGCTGCAGTTTGCCATCGACGAGTGCCACCGTCGCGGCATGGAGCTGCACGCCTGGATAGTGACAATGCCGGTAGGCAAGTGGGACGGACTGGGCTGCAAGCAGCTTCGCAAGAAGATGCAGCGCAACATCATTAAGATTAAGGGCTACGGATACATGAATCCGGAGACGCAGCAGACAGCCGATTATCTTGCAAGAATCTGCGCCGAAGTGACACGCCGCTACGATATCGACGGCATTCACCTCGACTATATACGCTATCCGGAGGAGCTGCCGAAACTCAAGACCATGTCGCACGACGAAGGACGCAGGAATATTACACGCATCGTGCGCGCCATTTCGCAGCAGGTGAAGTGTCTGAAGCCGTGGGTGAAGATGAGTTGCTCGCCGGTTGGCAAATACTACGACACGAAGCGCTATTGGAGTCACGGATGGAACGCCTACGAGACGGTGTGCCAGGACGCCGTGGCATGGTTGCGCGACGGACTGATGGACGAATTGTTCCCGATGATGTACTTCCGCGACAACAACTTCTTCCCGTTCGCTCTCGACTGGAAGGAGCGCAGCCACGGACGCATAGTGGTGCCGGGTCTGGGCATCTACTTCATGTCGCCACGCGAAAAGAACTGGCCGCTGAGCGACATCACACGCGAGTTGGGCTTTCTGCGCAACAACGGCTTAGGACACGCCTACTTCCGCTCCAAGTTCTTCACCGACGACACGAAAGGCATATACCGCTTTGCGAAGAACGAGCTTTGTCTGTATCCGTCGCTCGTTCCGCCTATGACGTGGCAGTCGGCTGAGCGCCCGCAGAGCGCCTACAGCCTGCGCCGTGAGGATCGCGCCGACAACACCACCCTACTCTCGTGGCAGCATAACAGCAAAGACACGACGATGATGCTGTTCAACGTGTACGCATCGACAGAAAGCCCGGTGAACACCGACGACGCTCGCAACATACTGGCTGTGCGCAGACAGAGTCGCGAGCTGATTGTACCGCGCAATCAGCATCTGCATTACGCCATCTGCGCCGTAGACCGCTACGGCAACGAGAGCGAACCGCTGCAGGAAGCCGGAGCCAGCGCCGACTTCTACGGCGTCGACAGCGACAACGTAGCGTTCGGCAAGACACTGCTTGCCTGCGACGGACAGAACGTAGAGGTGCCGGCTGCGGCATGTATGGCAGACACGAAGTTTCTGCTCGTAGAATCGCAGCTGGGCTGCGCCATCGCCGTGCTTCCTTATCAGTACGGCGCGTCTGCAAGCGTGAAGAACCTCCCCGACGGCATGTATGTGTTGCGCTCGCTCAACAAGAAGGGCGTGAGCCATCGCCTCGGAACATTCATGAAACGACAATAAAGATATGTGGTTGGACACGTTTTTCCCACGCCGCTGCAAGCTATGCGGATGTCGTCTTGCAGGAGACGAGAAGATAGTGTGCCTGAGTTGTGCAAGAAAGTTGCCCTTAACAGACGACTGCCTTTCGCCTTACGACAACATCACGGCGCGTATGCTTTGGGGCCGTATGCCGATAGAAAGGGCTACGGCTCTGACGTACTACCATCCGGGGTCGTACAGCTCGTTGCTCATGTACAAACTGAAATACGGCAACGAGCCGGACATCGGCGTGTGGTTCGGAGAATATATGGCTAACTCGCTTATGCCCTACGGAGTGTTCGACGGCATAGACATGGTTGTTCCGCTGCCTATACACAAACGCCGCGAACGAGAACGTGGCTACAATCAGAGCCAAGAAATCGCACGCGGCATTGGTGATATATCAAGTATTAAGGTTCAGAACAACATCGTGGAGAGGTCGCGATATACCGTGAGCCAGACCAAGCTGACGCACACCGACCGTACGAAGAACGTGAAAGGTGCTTTCACGCTGCTCCGCCCCGATGCTATAAGAGGAAAGCACGTTCTGCTTGTGGACGACATCATAACCACCGGCGCCACAATCGCAGCCTGCGCCAATGAGCTGGCTAAGGCTGAGGATGTGAAGATAAGCATTATGACCGTAGGCAGAACGCACTATATTTAGTTGTACATTCTTTTTTATTATACGATGCCCTGCGCCATCATTGCCTTGGCTACCTTGAGGAAGCCTGCAACGTTTGCGCCGCGCACATAGTTGACGTAGCCGTCGGGCTGCGTGCCGTACTTCACGCAGTTGGCGTGAATTTCGTTCATTATATTATGGAGCTTAGCGTCCACTTCCTCGCTCGACCAGCGCAGACGCTCTGAGTTCTGGCTCATCTCGAGACCCGAAACTGCCACACCACCCGCATTTGCAGCCTTGCCCGGAGCATAGAGCAAGCCTGCCTCCTGGAACACCTTGATAGCTTCTGGCGTAGAAGGCATGTTTGCGCCCTCGCTCACAGCGAACACGCCGTTGGCTACGAGTGTGCGTGCGTCGTCGCCGTCGATTTCGTTCTGTGTAGCCGAAGGCAGAGCTATATCGGCCTTCTCGCCCCAAGGACGCGCACCGGCTATATACTTCACGCCGTATTCCTCGGCATACTCGCGGATGCGACCACGCTCAACATTCTTCAACTCCTTCACGTAAGCAAGTTTCTCTGCGTCGATGCCGTCCGGGTCGTAGATGTAGCCGTCCGAATCGGACAGCGTTACGGGCACAGCGCCGAGCTGTATGAGCTTCTCGACGGTATACTGAGCCACATTGCCCGAACCGCTTACGAGCACACGCTTGCCCTTGAGTTCGATGCCGCGTGTCTTGAGCATGTTCTCGAGGAAGTAGACATTGCCGTAGCCGGTAGCCTCGGGACGTATGAGCGAACCGCCGAACTCCTGACCCTTGCCGGTGAGCACGCCCACGAATGTGTGTGTAAGCTTCTTGTACTGACCGAACATGTAGCCCACCTCGCGACCGCCTACGCCGATGTCGCCTGCCGGAACGTCCTCGTCGGGACCGATGTGGCGATAGAGCTCGTTCATGAACGCCTGGCAGAAACGCATAACCTCAGCATTGCTCTTGCCGCGCGGCGAGAAGTCGGAACCGCCCTTCGCTCCGCCCATAGGCAGCGTGGTGAGCGAGTTCTTGAACGTCTGCTCGAAAGCGAGAAACTTGAGGATAGAGGGATTGACCGAAGCGTGGAAACGGATGCCGCCCTTGTACGGACCGATGGCGTTGTTGTGCTGTATGCGGTAGCCCATGTTGGTCTGCACGTTGCCCTTGTCGTCTACCCATGTCACACGGAAAGAAATGATACGGTCGGGTATGCAAAGACGCTCTATAAGGTTTGCACGGTCGAACTCGGGGTGACGATTGTACTCTTCTTCAATAGTGCTGAGCACCTGGCTCACTGCCTGAATGTATTCAGGCTCGTTTGGGAAGCGTTGTTTCAAACGCTCTACGGTTTCTAATGCGTTCATAGTATCCTTCGTTTTATCTTTTTACGGCTGCAAAGTTAACATTTTTACAGTAAAAACAAGCGTTTTCATACAAAACGCTTAAAAAAAGTTGATTTATCTCAACCTTTTGATAAACTACCGACGCTTCAACGGCGCAGAAATCTGAGTTATTGCGAGATTGGCGTGGTAAAAATTTTCATACTTTTCCGGAAAAAAGCGTCTAAAAAGTTTGGTAAATGTAAAAAATATAATATCTTTGCAGAAGTTATCCTGAAAACAATCTTTTTACCTTAAAAAAGAGACTAATACCTATTGAAGATTTGAAGCGGTCGCCTGTGAAGGCTGTCGCTTTTTTTTATTCCCTAAAGTCAAGATTTGCAGCGATAAAGCGAAAACGTTTACAGCGATAAAGCGAAAACGTTTGCAGCAATCACGTGGAAACGTTTACATTATTTATATAAGACAATCAGCTTCAATAGAGCAATGTTTTAAACAACCCGACATTAATATTATAAAAACAGACGTATATGGAACAGAACACAAGACAACTCATCGCAGACCTCGCAGCCCGATACGAGACCGCCGCCTTTCTGCCCGCCGACCCAAGCTCGTTCATGCACAGCGTGGAGGGCGACGCCAACAAGGAGGCTACGGCTTTTCTCGCCTCGTGCCTAAGCTACGGTTCGCGCAAGCAGTTTTTCCCAAAGATACAGTTCATCATCGACGCGGCGCAGGGCGACGTAGACCGCTGGGTGCGTTCTGGCGAGTGGCGCAAAGACATTCCCGACACCGCTAAGTGCTACTACCGGCTCTACAAGTTCGGCGATATGCACCGCCTGATAGCCGCCTACGAGAGTTTGCTCCGCGAATACGGCAGCATGAAGGAGTACGTGCGCAGCCATGCCTCGACGGGCATTGAGGCTGTGAGCGCTATCTGCCGCTACTTCGCCGAGCACGACGCAAGCACGGTTGTGCCGCGCAACACGCAGTCGGCTTGCAAACGCGTGTGCATGTTCCTGCGATGGATGGTGCGCAGCGGGTCGCCCGTCGACCTCGGTCTGTGGGCTGACATCATCGACCGACGCACGCTCATCATGCCGCTCGACACGCACGTGGTGCAGGAGGCGCTGCGCCTGGGGCTGCTGAAGAGCCGCACGGCATCGATGGCTACTGCGCGCCGACTGACTGATGCGATGCTCGAAGTGTTCCCCGACGACCCGCTGCGGGGCGATTTCGCACTGTTCGGATTAGGCGTTGACGAGGATTCCAAATAGTATTTATTCGCGCTATGTCATCGTACTCCGTCCGCCGCCCGATCGGATTGCGTTCGCCGCCCGATCAGATTGCGTTCGCCGCCCGATCGGACGGCGTACGGAGCACGATGACTTTTGCTATCATTTTACACAATATTAGTATAGGTTTTATATCGCACAAATGGGGCATTTAGTTTTGCCGTGTAAACAAAATTGTGTAATTTTGCATTTATGAGAATAGACATTATAACCGTACTGCCCGAAATGCTTGAGGGCTTTATCAACGAATCGATACTTGCTCGCGCACAGAAGAAGGGTCTCGCAGAGATTCATCTGCACAACCTGCGCGACTACTCCACTAACAAATGGCGCCGCGTAGACGACTATCCGTACGGCGGATTCGCCGGAATGGTGATGCAATGCGAACCGATAGACCGCTGCATATCGCAGCTGAAGGCGGAACGCGACTACGACGAGGTGATATTCACGTCGCCAGACGGCGAACAGTTCGACCAGCACGTGGCTAACGACCTCTCGATGAAGGGCAACATCATCATTCTCTGCGGCCACTACAAGGGCATCGACCAGCGCGTACGCGACCATCTCATCACTCGCGAGATTTCTATCGGCGACTATGTGCTGACGGGCGGCGAGCTGGCGGCGGCTATCATCGCCGACGCCGTGGTGCGCGTGGTGCCGGGCGTAATCGGCGACGAGCAGAGCGCACTCTCCGACTGCTTCCAGGACGACATGCTCTCGGCGCCTATCTACACACGCCCAGCCGAATACAAGGGATGGAAGGTGCCGGAGATATTGCTCAGCGGCAACGAGGCGAAGATAAAGAACTGGGAGATGGAGCAAGCTATGGAGCGCACGCAGCGTCTGCGCCCTGACCTTTTGGAAAAATAAGAACGAAACGAAAAAAACTAATCGAATATGAAGAAATCAATAATATCGGCTATGGCGCTGGCTTTCGCTTTCGCCATGCCCGCAGCAGCGCAGGACGGACTGCTGAAGAAGTACGACCGACGCCTCACAACACCGCGCAACTACGTGTGCTACCGCACTACGGAGAAGATGAAAATCGACGGCAAGCTCAACGAGAAGGTGTGGCAGAAGGCTGCACAGACAGAGTCGTTCGTCGACATCAGCGGCTTCGACTTCCCGAAGCCTATCTACGACACCAAGGCGCGCCTGCTCTGGGACGACGAATATCTCTACATCTCTGCCGTGCTCGAGGAACCGAACATCGTGGCTAACCTCACTCAGCGCGACACCATAATATATCACGACAACGACTTCGAGGTGTTCCTCGACCCTACGGGCGACGGACAGAACTACTTCGAGATTGAGAACAACGCACGCGGCGTGATATTCGACCTCATGCTCGACCGCGCTTACCGCTCGGGCGGCAACTTCCACATTCAGTGGGACTGCCCCGGACTGAAACTCGCCGTACAACACGACGGCACGCTTAACAAGCAGAAGGACACCGACCGCTCGTGGACCGTGGAGATGGCTATTCCGCACAAGGCGGTGACACGCAACTTTGCCAATCCGCTGAAGGCGGGCAACATCTGGCGCCTCAACTTCTCGCGCGTACAGTGGCTGAAGAAGGGCGGACCGGAGGAAAACTGGGTATGGACTCCGACGGGCGAGATAAACATGCACGCGCCTAACCAGTGGGGATTCCTGCAGTTCTCTGACAAGGTGGCTGGCAACGGCACCGACGAGTTCCAGTGTCCTTACAACATGGAGGCTTACAAGGTGCTGTGGGCGCTGTTCTACGCTCAGCTCGACCAACACGGCAAGGACGGCAGATACACAAGCTCGCTCGACGTACTCGGACTCACCGACGCCGACCTCGCCACCCTGCCTAAGGGCAGCAACATCGAGATGGAGGCTACAACGCACCAGTTCAGAGCAAGCGTTCTCGTTGGCGGAACCGGCAAGAGATATGTTGTAGACCACAACGGCAAGTTTGAAGTAATATAAGCATCAGGGGGTGCACTTGTCTAAAGTGCACCAACAAAGCAATAACGCACATAAAGGGGGTGCACTTGTCTCAAGTGCACCAACAAAGCAAACAACGCATACAAAGGGGGTGTGCACCAACCAAGCAACAAAAAAATGAGAGCATGACATCCTCGCCATGCTCTCATTTTTTTATTCTACTTTATTTTATTCTATTCATCCCAAACCAAATACGCAGAAACGAGCCAGTGGTTCATTTCGACACCATTGATAGGCTGTGCCTTCGGAATGTCTACGGTGAAGGTGTGCTTGCCGGCTGTGATGCCTTCGAGCGCCACCTCTTCCGGAACGACGTCGGTGCCCGGGCACCAGTTAGAGCGAGAGAAATCGGAAGAAGCGACCGGCTCCTCCACTTCCTTCTCTGTGTAGCCCTTCTCGCCGATGTAGGCAGCCACACGCTTCTCGAGCCATACACCCGTAGCCGGGTTGAAGCGGCGGAACGATGCGCAGTCGTCGCGCCACGGAGTGAAGCGGTAAACCTCCTTGCCATCTACCGAGAGGACGTTCTCCTTCTGCACAAACTCGTCGCCGCCGTCGTGTCCGCCGTGACCAGTCACGATGTACTTCACGCGCACGTTCTTTGCGTTCTTAGGCAGAGTGAAGTCGGTGGTGACGGGCTTACGAGCGAAGATGTCGGGATACTCCTGACCGATGTAGTAGACCGTGTTGATAAGCGGCAGCACCTGCGTGCGCTGCATACGATCGCAGCTGATATTGCTCTCGGTGAACTTCAGTTCGACGCTTGCCAAGTAACCCTGCTCGGTCCATGTATCGATGAACACGCCGACGTAAGCCTCGTCCTCAAGCAGCGAGTAGCGGTCGGTGATGTCCTGCTGCCACTGCACGCAGTCCTCCCACTTCGGTATGTACACCGGGCGGCGCTTCGATGTGAGCGTGTCGTTGTTGTTGCTGTAAAAGCCCACGCCGAACGGAGTCATGAAGCGCATCAGCTCGATGGTAGGCAGATAGTTCTTGCCGGCGATGATGCCGCGCATGTGCTCCAGCTTCAGCGTGTCAATCTCGGGGAACTTAGCCTTGCCCTGAGCGATGCTCAGCAGGTTGATGGCAGAGTGGCGCGGCAGTACAAATACCGAGCCCGACTTGTCCCAGCGGTCGCCGTTTGAAGCGATGGTGGTCTTGATGTCCACCTTTACGTTGCGCTCGTAGTGAGGCACCTTTATCTTCTTCAATATGATGCGTCCGTTCACGAGACGGATGATGCCGTCGGCGTCAGCTTCGTTGAAACCGCCAAGAGCGTTCGGAGCGTAGTGAACGTTCTCCTTGTCGAACACCTTTATTGTTGTGCTGCCCTTCGCCGCATACTCCTTGTGGCTTGTCTTCGTAGCCGCAGTAGAAGCAGTAGCAACGAATAGCGATAGGATTAATGTCAGTATCTTCATCTCTTATGTTTAATCTGTTTATTAGTTGCTTTCAATCACCTTGCCAGCTCCACGATACAGCTTGATAGGTCCGTCGAGAAGCACCGCTACGACCGTAATCATCGGGTCGAGTGCATGCTCAGGCACGTCGATGTAGAGGTTGCCCGGCACCTCGCTCCAGTAGTTCTTGTTGTACACCTTCGACTGGATAATCTCGCCGTCGCCTACAACCCATACGCGGTTCACCTTGTTCATAAGGCCCTTCACCTCGATAGGTCCGTTCGGCTTGTACGGCAGGTATAGATAGAGCACATCGCCAGCCTCGTTGAGCGTGGTGTAGCCCTGGAAGTGCTCGCACGGGATGCCTGCACGTGTGTCGTAGATAGCCTCCTTGTGCTTCTTTGTCCAGCGACCGAACTCCTTCAGCACAGCCACCTGCTCCTCTGGAATTGTGCCGTCCTCCTTCGGACCGATGTCGAGCAGCATGTTGCCGCCCATAGAGAGGCAGTCGACGAAGGTGCGCAGCAGAATGTACGGCGACTTGTAGTTGGTGTCGGCGTGCTGATAGCCCCACGAGTCGTTCATCGTCATGCAAAGCTCCCAGTGCTTCGCCTCGGGACGCACAACGGGTACGCCCTGCTCCGGTGTGGCGTAGTCGCCATAGCCCTGGATGCGCGAGTTGATGATGACGTTTTTGTTAGCCTTGCGCAGGAACTCAGACATTCCCTTTGCGTTCCATGTCTCGGCGCTCTGCTCCCAGTCGCCGTCGAACCAGTAAAGGTCGGGCTTGTACTTGTTGAGTTCGTCGAGCTGGTCGAAGTCGAACTTCAGGAACTTCTGCCAGCGCTGCGGATCTTCTGTAACGTTGTAGCGACTCTCGGTGCGTGTGAAGTTAGGATAGTCGGGGTGCGACCAGTCGATGAGCGAGTAGTAGAGACCGAGCTTCAGTCCGTGCTTGCGCACCTCCTTCACGAACGGCGTAACGAGGTCGCGCTTTGCAGCCGTAGCCTTCACGGTGCTCAGGTCGCTGTACTTGGTGTCCCACAAAGCCACACCGTCGTGGTGCTTGGTAGTAAGCACGGTGTAGCGCGCTCCGCTCTCCTTGATGAGGTCGAGCCATGCTTTCGGGTCGTAGTTCTTGGCTGTGAAGCCGTCGCACTGAGCCATGTACTGCTCGTAGGGCAGATACTTGTTGTGGAACGACCAGCTCTCCGACACACCATTCACAGCATAGATGCCGTAATGGATGAAAATACCCAACTTGGCGTGGTCGAACCACTCCATTCGCTTGTCTTTCTGCGCCTCGGTCTCCTGCGTAGCGGCGTTCTGGGCAACAGCGCCCGACACGGCAGCCGCACAGAGCAACGAGCACAATATGCGTTTCATCTTCATACTTGTGAGTTATTAGTTTTTAAGTTAATACTATTTGCTTTATCCAATTACAAAGATAAACAAAAAAAGTGGATAACCACTTGGCTATCCACTCTTTTTTATATTAAACTATCAAGATGTTTGTCTTAAACAATCAGATGTTTGTTTCTAACCATCAGATGTCTATTTCAAACCATCAGATGTTTGTTTCTAACAATTAGAGGCTCGGACCAGCACCCCAAGCAGGAGCGTTCTTGTCGTACCATACACGCTCGTCCTGGAGCTTCTGTGCCTCGTTACCGATTGTGAAGCCCTGAGCCTTGTAAGACTCGAGTGTGAGGTCCTTCATCTGGTCTGTCTCACCAGGAGCTGTGAATGTAGCACGGCGCGGAATCGGGAATGCAGCACCATCCTCTCTCCAGTTCTCGTACGGAAGGATTGTAGAGTTCTTCATAGGAACGCCCGAACGACGCATTGTTACGAACATTTCCTGCGGCTGGAAGATGAATGCGATGTGCATCTGGAGGTAGATCTTCTCCAAAGCGTTAGCTGCATCCCACTTGTAAGCGTCGTGAGCCATCATAGCGTCGATCTCACCATCCTTGAGGGCGATGAGTGCCTCGTTCGGATCATACTTCTCAGCGTAGTAAGGAATAACGTTCAGACCTGCAACCTTATCCCACTCTGTTACAGAGTTTCTTACACCAGCCTCGTAGTACTGCTGTGCGTTGCCGCTGATTACGCCAAGCTGTGCAAGCTCTGCGAGATAGAGGTTAACCTCGCCAGAAGACATGTACATAGCGTAGAACGGACGGTCTTCCTTATCCTGAACAACGGGGCCGTCAGGCTTTGTCGGATATGTGTAGTCCAATGTACCGTTGAAGAGCTCGAGCTGCATACCGCAAGTAGCGCTATAAGTCTTCTCCTTACCATTGAGAGTAAGCTTGAGGTACTTGCTCTGCGGGTCGTAGTACTCTTCCCACTTAGGGTTGGTGCTTGAATACAACTGAACCGGCAGACCGATGTAGCGTACCCAAGGTTCGCCAGCGCCCTTCCAAGCCTTGAAAGTCTTCTTGCCGCCAGCCTCTGTGTATTCTACGTTCTCTGCGATGTAGCTCGGAAGCTCCTTGCCTGCGTCGAAGTAAGCCTGAACTACCTCAGAGTTGAAGTCGTTCTTCTCGAAGAAGAAGCGAACGCGCGGGTCGCGGTTGTCAACGAGGAACTTGATGAGGTTGTAGTTACCTGTACCCGGAGTAACGTCCTCCTGAGCGTGATACCACTCAGAACCCTGGTTGTAGATGAAGTCGTCATCAACAGAAGTCATGAGACCTGCCTTGTGAGAAACTGCATCCTGAGCGATAGTCTTAGCCAACTCCGGGTTAGCCTTGAGCAGACGTACGGCGAGCTTCAGCTTAAGAGAGTTAGCAAACTTAGCCCACTTTGCAGCGTCGCCTTTGTAAACGAAGTCCTGGTTGCCAAGAGAAACCTGACTAACTGTCTTGCCGCCTACAACAACGTCGTTTGTGAGGTCGTCTGTAGCCTTCTTCAGCTCAGCATAGAACTGGTTGAAGAGCTCCTCCTGAGTGTCGTACTTCGGAGTAAGTGTGCCGCCGTAGCGTGCGCGGTAAGCCTCGCTGTAAGGCATTGAGCCGTAGAAGTCGGTGTCCTGGATACCCATGTACACTACCAACGACTGCATCATTGCATGGATGTTTGTGAATGTAGCAGCAGTCTCTGCGTCCTTCTGCTTCATCTGGTTCTCAATCTCAAGAAGAGTGAGCAACGGATGCTTCACATTGCCGCCACCTGAAGAAAGGTCGGGCATGTTAAGACGGTTGGTGTTGTCACCACCAGTCACCTGACCATATCTGCACATAGCCGAGAAGTCATAGTACCATGACCAATACTCAGACGGCTTGAAATTCTGAAGACCCTGTGTGAAGAGGTATCTTATATCAGGGGTTGTAACAACCGAAGGATTGGTGTTGATGTCGGCGAGTTCAGACTCGCTACAGCTTGTGGTCAAGCACAATGCACCAGCAACAAGACCTGCGTATATATATTTATTGATTTTCATAATTATATATCTTTTAATGTTTAATGTTAGAAGCTAGCATTTATTGTGAACATGAAGTTCGCTGTGTACGGGTTGAACGAACGGATACGGAACTCGCCTGCGCGGTTACCACGTACAGACTCTGGGTTGAGGTTATTATCAAGAGAGTTGTAGAGATAGCCGAGGTTGCGTGCAGAGAACGATACATTGATTGCCTGAGCGCAGATCTTGCTTGCCCAAGAGTTTGGCAACTTGTAAGCTACAGAGATCTCGCGGAGAGCGATGTAGTTCAGAGTCTGGAACCAAGACTTGTTCAATACGCCACCACCCCAGTCGTTCATGTAGTACCAGTAAGCACCTGCGTGTACAGGCTCCAACCAGCCGTTCTTAACAGCTTCTGCATAGCTAACGCCACTCATGTCGCGCTCTACGCCGTCAGCACATGCGATAGTAGTACCCTGTGCGAATACGCCTTCAGGAATAACACCGTCGTGGTATGTGATGCCGTAGCTTTCAGACTGTGTGCCGTCTGTGTTCATCCACTTAGATGTCCATGTGAGACCGCCGTGAGCCTCGTCACGATACTTCAAAGAGCTCTTTGTGTTACCGTTTGCTGTACCGTAGCGGTTAGCGTAAGAAGCTACCTTACCACCGAAGCGGCAGTCGAGAGCGATGTTCAATGAGAGGTCTTTCCAGCGGAGTGTAGAAGATACAGATCCGAGGAAGTCGGGCTGTGAAGAACCTACTACCTCTACCTTACCGCTACGCTTCTGATAACCGATGCGGTCCTGGTCGTCCCAATCGAGGAGGATGTTGCCCTTCTCGTCGCGTGCAGGAGAGATATCACTCATAAGCAAGCCGTACTCGCCACCTACCTTAGCAACAGAACCAATGCGGTAGTCGTATGCGTTCACCTGACCCTGGAGTGCGAGATAGTCTACACCCGGATAGAGCGAAACGATCTTACTGCGGTTGCGTGTGTAGGTGAAGTTGAGATCCCACTGCCAGTCGCCGGTCTGAACCGGAGTTGTGTTGAGTGCGATTTCGATACCAGAGTTCTGGATGTTACCTGCGTTGATTACGCGAGAGTCGATACCAGAAACGCCCGGTGTAGCGATAGACATGATCTGGTTCTTGGTGTTCTCCTTATAATAGGTGAAGTCAAGACCGATGCGGTTCTTCAATACGCGGAAGTCGAGACCAACTTCCCAAGAGTTCTTGCGCTCCGGCTTCAGATCCTGTGCATATACAGACGAAGAAGAGAAGTTGTTGGTGTAGATCTTGCCGTTTGCTGTAGTGATGTTGCCTACGCTGAAGCCCTGGTTGAGGCTGTACGGATCGAGGTCGTTACCTACCTGAGCCCAAGATGCGCGAACCTTAGCGAATGAAATCCACTTCGGGAGCTGGTTCTTGAGAGTCTCTGAGATCAACCATGAACCTGATACTGACGGGTAGAAGTAAGAATAGTTACCTGTGCCGTTGCTGTAAACGAGGGCAGAAGAAACGTCGTTACGTCCTGTCACGTCGAGGTAGAGCTGGTCTTTCCAAGATGCGTTGATAGCGAAGATGGCAGAAACCATACGCTTTGTACCAGAGATTGAACCACCGTAGTTTGCAGTGTTCTTAGAGTTGCCGATGAAGTACTGACCAGGAACGATGAGACCACCGTTAGTAGATACAGAGTTGCTCTGTTCTGTCTTGTTGTAGTACTCCATACGTGCGAAACCGCCGAGGTTGAAGTCGCCGAGCTGCTTGCTTGCGCTAAGTGTAGCGCCGAGAGTGAGCTGTGTCTTCGAGTAGCTTGCAAGGCCGTAGCCGCCGCCTTCCATAGCGTAGCCGCTACCGAGCGCCTTGCTCTCCTCGCTGCGTGTGTAGTAGTTGATGTTACCGTCAACCTTAGCTGTAAGCCAGTCGAGGATGTGGTAGTTCAACTCCCATGTCGGACGGAACATCCACTCCTTGTGTACATAGTCGTTCTCGTTGAGGTTCCACCAGAGACCCTTCACGTTGCCAGGTACGTAGCCGTACTTGTCGCCGTAAGCTGTATTAGCGATACCGCCGTGGTCGCCCTTGTAGTGATTCTTCCAGTCGCTTGGGTTAGACCAGCGTGGCAGACCTGAGTAAACTGTGTAGAGACCGATCTCCTGCTGTGCGTTGCGCGGCTTAGAGTAAGCCATAGACATAGACGCAGCGATGTCGAGTTTCTTTGTGATCTGGTATGTACCCTTCAAGAGCATTGAGTAGCGGTCGAATGTATTGTTGATGGTCTGACCGTCTGCGTGCTTGTAAGAGAATGAAGAGTAGAACGAAGCCACATCATTACCGCCGCTGATTGCAACGTTGGTGTTGGTGTTGATGCCAGTGCGATAGAACTCGTCTGCCGGATTCTTGTAAGCAGAATATGTGGTCATTGTGCCGTCGTAGTTCTCGATAGCCGAGCCGTCGAACTTAGGACCCCATCCGTAACCGGTGTATTGTGCGTTGCGCAGAGAAGCTACGCCGTCTGCATTCACGCCGAGTGTAGAAACGCCGAAGCTGTTCGGGTGGTTCGGTGTACCGTCGTCCTGCCAGCGGTTACCGTTACCTACCATATTGCGGTTGCCCGGCCACAAGCCGTAGCCGTACTCGTACTGAGCCTCAGGATGGCCAACGATAACGTCGAAACCTACGGTCTGAGAGAACGAAACGCCAACGCCCTTCTTCTTGCCCTTGCCGCTCTTTGTTGTGATCACAACCGCACCATTAAGCGCGCGCGAACCGTAAAGAGCTGTAGCGGCAGCACCCTTAAGTACAGATACTGTCTCGAAGTCGTCAGGGTTAAGGTTCTTCAACTCGTTACCGTAGTCGCTCGGGTTGGCTGTCCAGTTAAGGTCGTCGCTACCAGATACGTTGTTGTCGAGGATTACGCCGTCGATAACGTAGATAGGCTGGTTGTTACCCTTAAGTGTAGAAGCACCACGAATCTGAATCTTTGTAGCACCGAAGATACCACCGTCTGATGCGGCGATGTCGACACCGGCTACCTTACCCTGCAGAGAAGAAATCGGAGAGATAGTGTTGGCGCGAGAGAGATCGTCGCCCTTGAGCTCTGTAACGGCATAACCGAGGGCCTTTGTCTCACGCTTCATACCGAGAGCGGTTACGACCACCTCGTTGAGCGCATGTGAGTCGTCCTTAAGTGTTACGTTTACAACACCGCCCTTGTACACAACCTCAACTGGGGTCATGCCAATAGAAGTGATGCGCAGAGTCTCACCCTTCTTTACGTTGCGAAGAGTAAAGTTACCATCGATATCAGTAACTGTACCCAAGCCACTCTTGCCCTTTACAACAACAGAAGCACCGATCATCGGCTCGCCCGTTGCGTCAAGAACAACACCCTTACATTCTTCCTCTGCCTGCATGTTCTGCACGGCTGTCGGAGAAGTAACGTTTCCAGCATAAGCTGCGCCCATTGGCAACGCCGAAAGTGCGAGCAGCATACCTACTGTTTTTACTTGTTTTGACATAGATGTAATTTTTAATTAGTACTAAATGATATTGTGTTTCGCTTTTTCAAGAGTAGTTTATATTAATACAACAATAAAACTAACATCTTATTCATTATATAATAACAACTCCTCTCTATTTATTTTCTCTATTACATAAAAATGCTAACTTCATATTGCATCTTTGCTACAAATTTAACCTTTTTTCTTGAGACAGAACAATTTTTTGTAAAGAAAATGAAAGATTTTATACAAAATGTGGTTTTCTTCTAATAAAATACAAATAATATTCTAAAAAGCGCTATCTTTGTAAAAGTATAAACGAAACAAGCTACGTTTTAGATTGTTTTAAACTAATAATATAAAACTAAAACACATGAAGAAATTCTTTATGACTCTTGCTCTGGCGCTCGCTACGATTGGCGTAAGCGCAAAGGGCGCAAAGATTCCGGTCTACGCATGGTCGGGATGGGGTGAGAACACTACAGAGAAGTCGCTGACAGCCGACTTCAAGGCGTGGAAGAAGCACGGCGTTACGGGCGTGTGCATCAACGCCGGCATGGACGTCGAGAAGATTGCCGTAGCCGCTAAGGTGGCTAAGAAGGTGGGCATGGAGTATCACGCTTGGGTGCCGACGATGGTGCAGGGCGGCAAGCCGAAGAGCTGGTACACGGTGAACCGTCTCGGCGAATCGGCGTCTGACAAGCCGGCTTACGTGCCCTACTACACTACGCTCGACCCGCGCAACCAGGAGGTTCGCAAGTTCCTCGTCGAGAAGTTCGAGGAGATTGCGTCTATTCCTGGGGTCGACTACGTGCAGCTCGACTATATCCGCTATGCCGACGTCATCCTGGCGCGCGGTCTGTGGGACAAGTACGGTCTGACAATGAACGGCGAGTACGCAAAGGCCGACTACTGCTACTGCGACGACTGTGTGGCTGCGTTCAAGAAGCAGAGCGGCATCGACATCACTAAGGTGACCGACCCGTCGAAGATTAAGGAGTGGGCACAGTTCCGCTGCGACGCCGTCACCGACCTCGTGAACGCTATCTCTGACGCTGTGCACGCCAAGCAGAAGAAGATTAGCGCCGACGTGTTCCCCGGTCCGAAGAGCTACGCCGAGTGGATGGTGCGCCAGCAGTGGAACAACTGGAAGCTCGACGCTGTGTTCCCGATGAACTACAACGACTTCTACATGGAGCCGGCTGCTTGGGTTGGCAAGGTGACAAAGGAAGAGGCTGAGTCCATCAAGGGCAAGAACACCTTATTATATAGTGGTATCTTCATCTGCCACGACTGGCGCCACAAGGACAAGGTTGTAGACCCTGAGAACTCTGGTCTGCTGCCGTCTGAGATTGCAGAGGCTGTACAGTCGTCTATGGCTGCGGGTGCCGACGGCATCAGCATCTTCACACCTAACGACATGACTGAGGAGCACTGGACAGAACTTGAGAAGGTTCTGAAGGAGCTTAGCAAGTAAAAACAAAAAAGCAGCGGAGGTCTCCTGCCTCCGCAGCAACATATTGCGTAGGTCTTTGACCCTGCGAAACAAGCAACAAAGTAGCGGAGGTCTCTGGCCTCCGCAGCAACCAGCGATACTAACTATACTTATTAGTGTCAGACTTGGTGCTGCGGAGGCCGGAGACCTCCGCTACTATTTTTATGCTTAAGTCATTGGACGGCGAACGGAATCCGATTGGACGGCGAACGGAATCCGATTGGACGGCG
>OGLX01000051.1_pt1 | contig 89682 bp, 88 predicted proteins | sample 1572821 | NCBI WGS metagenome assembly OGLX01 (sample SAMEA2581908, study PRJEB24529) | metagenome | biome: Human gut stool | place: China | collected 2011 | reverse complement strand
TTCCGCTCGGGAATTTCCTCATAGCCCAGCTGAACGGCGTTGTAGCCGTCCTTTTCGGCAGTCTTCTTCTGAACGACCACGCAGGGACCCGCCTCGATAACGGTGACGGGGATCACCTTGCCGTTTTCGTCGAAGATCTGAGACATGCCAACCTTCTTGCCGATGATTGCTTTCATGTATGATCCTCCTTAAAGGTTATTGGTCGGCATAGATTCAGTCCGCATTGGGATCGGACCGCTTGCTCTGCCGACGTAACCCCCATCCGCCTTACGCAAGTCAGCGGATGGCTGGGCAGCAAGCAAATTTGCTTTGCCGGGCTCCTCCCGGCGGGGGTAATTAAATGAGGGAGATGCGTTTACAGCTTGATCTCGATCTCCACACCGGCGGGCAGATCCAGAGCCATCAGGGCCTCCACGGTCTTGGGGGTGGAGTTGGTGATGTCGATCAGACGCTTGTGGGTGCGGCGCTCAAACTGCTCGCGGCTGTCCTTGTATTTGTGGGTAGCCCGCAGAATGGTGACGATCTCCTTCTTGGTGGGCAGAGGGATGGGGCCGGACACGGTGGCGCCGGTGCGCTTGGCGGTCTCGACGATCTTCTCTGCGCTCTGGTCGATGACCTGGTGGTCATAGGCCTTCAGACGAATGCGAATCATTTCTTTTGCCATTTGGTTTGCTCCTCCATTACTTCGTACGGTTTTTGATTGCGTGACCAACTGCCGTACGGCGAGAATTTTCTTATACGCCGTTCCGTGCGTATCATTCCGGCTCATAAGAAACACCGGCTGAATCCGGCCGGTGCCCTTCTGGCGCAGCGATCTACGCTGACGTGCAGAATCTTCTCAGCCGCCCGATGATCGGACATACTCCCCGGAAGTTACCGGCCATGGGCCGCAATCTCCCGGTTCATCGCAGTGTAAACGCCTCCGGGTGTATACCACCCATCGCACGCGTACCGGTATATCATAATAGAAAAAGCCCCTTTTGTCAAGGGACTTTTTCTATTATTTTCACGAAATTTTTTGTTGGTTTTTGTTCATGCCGACGAGGGCATCATCAATACGCCACGCCCCAGTAGATATCGGTGGTGCATTCCTTGCCGCACACGGGGCACTTGCCCACGGTGCCGGACTGCTTCAGGGGCATGCAGCGGCTGGACACGCCGGCCTTTTCCTTCATGGCCAGCTCGCACTCCAGGCTGCCGCACCACTTGGTGCGGGCGAAGCCGCCGCGGCCCTGGGCCATATCCCGGACCTCCTCCCAGGTGGTCAGGTCGAAGGTGTTGTCCTCCAGGTTCTTCTCGGCCATGGCGTACAGGTTGTCGTGAACGTCCTGCAGCAGGGTCTGCGCGGCGCTCTCCAGGTCGCTCAGCGGCACGAAGGTCTTTTCGCCGGTGTCCCGCCGGGCCATGCAGCACTGCTGCTTCTCCATATCCTTGGGGCCGATCTCCACCCGCAGGGGCACGCCCTTCATCTCATACTGGGCGAACTTCCAGCCCGGGGACTGGTCACTGTCGTCCAGCTTCACCCGCAGACCGGCAGCCTCCAGCCGCTGCTTCAGCTCACGGGCGGCGTCCAGGACGCCGGGCTTGTGCTGGGCGATGGGCACCACCGCCACCTGGATGGGGGCCACCGCCGGGGGCAGCACCAGGCCGTTGTTGTCGGAGTGGGTCATGATGCATGCGCCGATGAGGCGGGTGGTGGAGCCCCAGCTGGTCTGGAAGGGGTACTGCAGCTTGTTGTCCCGGCCGGTGAAGGTCACGTCATAGGCCCGGGAGAACTTGTCGCCGAAATAGTGGCTGGTGCCGGACTGCAGGGCCTTGCGGTCCTTCATCATGGCCTCGATGGTATAGGTGGCCTCGGCGCCGGCGAACTTCTCCTTGTCGGTCTTGCGGCCCTTCACCACAGGCATGGCCAGGGCATCCCGGCAGAAGTCGGCATAGCAGTTGAGCTGCTGCTCGGTTTCGGCAATGGCCTCTTCGGCGGTCTCGTGGATGGTGTGGCCCTCCTGCCACCAGAACTCCCGGGACCGCAGGAAGGGACGGGTGGTCTTTTCCCAGCGGATGACGGAGCACCACTGGTTATACAGCATGGGCAGCTCCCGGTAGCTCTGCAGCACGTTGTGCCAGTGGTCGCAGAACATGGTCTCGGAGGTGGGGCGGAAGGCCAGGCGCTCCTCCAGCTTCTCGCTGCCGCCCATGGTGACCCAGGCCACCTCCGGGGCGAAGCCCTCTACCAGCTCCCCCTCCTTTTTCAGCAGGCTCTCGGGGATCAGAACGGGCATGGCCACGTTGACATGGCCGGTTTTCTTGAACATACCGTCCATAATGCGCTGGATATTCTCCCAGATGGCGTAGCCATAGGGCCGCAGGATCATGAAGCCCTTCACGGACGCATAGTCCACCAGCTCCGCCTTCAGGCAGATGTCGGTATACCACTTGGCGAAGTCCACCTCCATGGGGGTGATGGCTTCCACATTTCTCTGGTCTTTTGCCATAATTTCTCTCAGTCCTTTATTTTCATCGTTTTAACGGATTATTATCCCTGAACTCTTATTGTATCTGCCCGGCGGGGAAATGTCAACACAAAAAGCCGCCGGTTTCCCGGCGGGCCGCAGCCCCCGGAAACATACCATTATATAACGAAGAAATCCGCCAGCAGGGCCAGCACCGTGGTGAGGATGCCGCACAGGCCGATGGCCAGGCCGCTCATGGCCCCCTCGGTTTCCCCCAGCTCCAGGGCCTTGGCGGTGCCCACGGCATGGCTGCACGCGCCGATGCCCAGCCCCACGGCCATGGGGTCCTTCACCCGGAACAGCTTCACCAGCAGCGGGGCGCACAGATTCCCCAGCATGCCGGTGACCACCACCGCCGCCACGGTAACGGCCACGGTGCCGCCGTGGCCCTGGGACACCACCGTGGCAATGGGCATGGTAACGGATTTGGGCAGCAGGGACATGGTCATGGCCCGGTCCAGGCCCAACAGGCGGCACAGCACCAGGATGCTGCCCATGGCCGTGACCACGCCCACCACGCAGCCCACCAGCACCGGCAGCCAGTGCCTGGCCAGCAGCTTCCGCTGGGAATAGATGGTCACCGCCATGCAGGCCGTGGCCGGACCCAGGAACAGGTTGATGAGCTCCCCGCCCTGCCAGTAGCTTTCATAGGGGATATGGAACACCAGCAGCACCGCGATCACCAGCAGTACCGCGATAAGCATCCCGTTGCAGATGGCCAGGCGGGTCTTTTTCTGGACCTTCATCCCCAGCCAGTAGGCCGCCACCGTCAGCATAACGCCGAAATACGGCTGCGCTGTCAGATCCTTCATTTCCGTTTTCCTCCCCGCTCCATCAGTCTCCGGGTCAGATGCACGGCCCAGGCCGTGGCCCCGTAGGTCAGCACCATGGACACCACGCAAACCGTCAGAAACGCCGCCGCATTCTGCCAGATCAGGTCCACATAGTTGATGATGCTGACGGACACCGGAATGAAGAAGAAGCCCAGATTCCCCAGCAGGAAGCCGGACTTCTCCCGCACATGGTCCACCTTCACGATCCCCGTCAGCAGCAGGACCAGCAGCAAAAGCAGGCTGATGACGCTGGCCGGGAAGGCCACCGGCAGAATGGCCTCGATGCCCTGGCTGACCCAGTAAATGCCGAATACCAATGCAACTTGCAGCAAGATTTTCATAACGCTCCACCTTTACGATCACAATAAAAGCCGCCCTCCGTTCAGAGAGCGGCTTTTATTGTAAGAGCCTTTATGCAAAAAGTCAAATCAAATTGCAATATTTTGTCAAAATCACCGAAAAAATCATTGGGGCAGAGGCAGGCCATGGAGCATGACCCGGCCGAAGCAGGTGAGACTGCGTCCGCTGCTGGGGGGCAGCAGCACGTCGGCGTCGGACCGGCGGCGGTTCAGGCTGAACAGATACACCATGCCCAGGGGGTCCCGGTAATACTGCTTGCACACCATGTCGCCGTCCACGCAGAAAATGCCCACGTCGCCGTTGTGCAGGGGGTCGTGGTTCACATACACCACGCCGCCGTCGTGGATATACGGCTCCATGGAGTCCCCCTGGATCCGCACCGCCAGCTCCGCTCCCCGGGGCACCTGGCCGGTAACGGGAATGGTCTCATAGTCCTCGTTGAACACCGGGGCGGCATATCCGGCGGCGGCGGGACTGGCATACAGGGGGATGGTGCGGGAGTCCTGCCGGGGCTGAAGGCGCTCCGACTCCTGCTGCAGGTCCTCCAGGGCCCGGACCATGGTGTGGACCGTCTGCCGGCCCGCCAGGCTCAGCCGGCGGTATCCCTCCAGCAGGGCCTGCTCCTCGTCGGACCGGATGCCGCCGTGGGCACGGTAGGCGTCCCGGTACAGATAGTTGGGGTCCACCCCCAGAGCGTCAAACAGCCGCAGCAGCACCTCTTCCTTGGGCGCGCTGACGCCGGTTTCATAGTTTCCCACCGCCGACCGGGAAATTCCCAACCGGCCTGCCAACTCCACCCGGGAGATGCCCAGCTCCTCCCGGCGCTTGCGCAGCTGTTCGCCAAAGCTCATGCTTTCGCCCTCCTTCGACGGGGTTCGCCCCATGCTGTCGATAGCGTACCACATTTGTTGGTTCTTGTCAATAGTTTTAACAAGAATCTTGTTAATTTAGGATTGACATAACAAGATTCTTGTGCTATAGTAGCGTCATTCTCAAGTTTCTTGGCAGCAAGGCCGAAAAAAACCTGCCGCAGCCGCGGCAGGTGCATATGAAATTCGGTATATCCCGCCCAAACCCGCCGGGGTAAACGCGGCCCGCCGGGGACGTCGGCCCCTGCGGCCGCCACCCATTCATTCCGGAAGGTCCGCCGCGTGGGGCAGGCCCCAGCGGAAGTGGGCCGCGCACAGCCGCAGCACCAGGATCACTGCCGCCCCCAGCAGCATGGAGGGGATATCCCCCAGATGCCGCCAGCACAGGGCGCACAGCAGGGCCCCGATCAGGGTGGGGCAGGCGTAAAAATGCTTGACAAAGATATAGGGCTTCTGGTTGGACAGCACGTCCCGCAGCACGCCGCCGCCTACGCCGGTGATGACGCCCACGAACACCAGCAGAAACAGGTTATAGTCCTGGGCCTGCTGAAAGGCGCACTGAACGCCCACCACCGTGAACAGCCCCAGACCGATGGAGTCCAGCCACAGCATCACCAGCTCATAGGCCCGGCTCTCCACCGCCAGCAGGTGCCGCACCGCCGGCAGGAACACCAGGGCCGACACCCCCATGGCCACCAGGGCATACACCGGCTGGCAGAACATCACCGGCGGGGTGATGCCCAGGGTCAGGTCCCGGATGACCCCGCCGCCGCAGGCGGTGCACACGCCCAGGATCACCACGCCGAAGGCGTCCAGCTGGCGTTGAAGCCCCGCCAGGGCCCCAGAGGCGGCAAAAACCGCCGTTCCCACGATTTCCAGTATGAAAAGTACCGTATCGGTCATAAAAATCGCCCTTTTTCCTCAGAATGCCCCGGCATTATAGCACAGGCGGCAGGGCCGCGCAATGGGACAGTGCAACAAATTTTTCCGGTTGTTGCCCGGATTTATGCAACGATTTGAGAAAATTCATGTATGGTTAGAGGCAAAAAAAGACTTCCGGATGCAAGCATCCGGAAGTCCTGGTGGGGGATGGTGGATTCGAACCACCGAAGGCGTTGCCAGCAGATTTACAGTCTGTCCCCTTTGGCCACTCGGGAAATCCCCCATATATGAAGTTTGGAGCTGGTGGACGGATTCGAACCCCCGACCTGCTGATTACAAATCAGCTGCTCTACCAGCTGAGCTACACCAGCGTCTGACCAGCGAAGATTATATTACCAGACTCCACCCCGTTTGTCAACAGAAATTTTCGCCTCCGGCGGGAATTTTTTACATAAACCGGCACCGACACCACATTCACCCATGCACACAGGAGAGAGGAGGCAGTTGATATGACGATGCAGGAATTGTCCCCGCAGTATGCCCGGCAGGCGGAGGCCGTGTCCCGGCGGCTGCGGGAGCTGCGCCATCAGGCGCTGACGGAGGGGGACCCGGAGCGGGTCCAGGCCCTGCGCCGCAGACAGCAGGAGCTGCGGCCCCTGCTGCAGGAGGCCCGGGAGCTGGCGGAGCACACCGCCCATTATTATGACAGGGGGTACATAAGACGTGAAAAATACCGCATCTGACCTGGCAGGCCTGCCCTATGATCCGCTGAGCATGGCCAGTCTGCAGCTCTGGAAGCAGGAGAACCAGGAGGACAACCGCCCCCGGATCGAGCGGCTTCTGCGGAACCTTCCCCTGGCCATGGAGGAGGAGCTGACGCCCCGTCAGCGGCAGATCATGCGCATGCGCTATTCCCGGAACATGTCCGTCACCCGCATTGCCCAGGAGCTGGGCATCAACAAGGCCACCGTTTCCCGGACCCTGTCCCGCAGCACCTGGAAGCTGTACCGCAGCCTGCGGTACAGTCTGTAAAAAAACTTACATTTTCCCCGGAAAAGCCTTGACTTTTCCGGGGAAAACCTTATAATGCCTATACTGTACGCGCGGTTTATATGGGGCCTGTGTCTGTCCGGCGGACAGGTGGTCCCCTGCGGGATAGAGGGAAAAGACAGACGAGAAAGGGTGGTATCTCCTATTATGTTAGATAAGCTTGTGCACAATCGCTGGCCCCGGGTGGGGGCGGCGCTGTTCGGGTCGCTGCTGCTGGCTCTGGCCATCAATCTGTTCATCGTGCCCCAGCACCTGTACACCAGCGGTCTGCTGGGCCTGTGCCAGGTGATCCGCACCCTGCTGGACACCAGGCTGGGCATCCGCTTCAGCAACTTCGACCTGGCGGGCACGCTGTACCTGCTGGCGAACCTGCCGCTGCTGCTGCTGGCCTACAAGACCATGGGCCGGACCTTCGTGGCGAAGCTGGCTTTGTGCACGGTGTCCAACTCCCTGTTTCTGTCCATCATCCCCATTCCGGCGGAGCCCATCATCCCGGATATGCTCACCAGCTGCCTGGTGGGCGGCATCCTGGCGGGCTTTTCCAACGGCCTGGTGCTGACCTGCGGCGCCTCCTGCGGCGGGCTGGACATTCTGGGGCTGTATCTGTCCAAAAAGGGCAAGGGCTTCACGGTGGGCAAGTTCTCCCTGCTGTTCAACGCCGCCCTGTATACCCTGTGCCTGATCCTGTTCAGCGCCCCCACGGCCATCTATTCCGCCATCTACACGGTGTTCAACGCCCTGTTTGTGGACCGGGTGCACCAGCAGAACATCACCACCCAGGTGCTCATCGTCACCAAGCTCCGGGACCTGGAGCCCTTCTGGGAGCTGGGGCGGAAGATGGACCGGGGCATCACCTACTGGACCGGCCACGGGGCCTATACCGGGGACGAGGTGCAGATCCTCTGCATCTGCCTGTCCAAATACGAGATCGAGACATTGCAGCAGGAGGTCCAGAAAATTGACTCCCACGCCTTCTTCATGATGCAGGAGGGCGTACATACCCGGGGCAACTTCAAGCGGCACCTGAACCCCTGACGGCCCATACCCATCAACATACCGGGAGCCCGGCGCACCGCGCCGGGCTCCTTCGTTTTTATCGCCCCTTGCCCGAAGCCGCCGGATGTGCTACACTGATAAGGAATCGTACACACGGAGGACCCCCGCATGAAACGTATTGCCAGTATCCAGGATATCTCGTGTCTGGGCCGCTGCTCGCTGACGGTGGCGCTGCCGGTGATCTCCGCCATGGCGGTGGAGTGCGCCATCGTACCCACGGCGGTGCTCAGCACCCACACCATGTTCCCCGGCTTCATCAGCCGGGACCTGTCGGACCAGCTGCTGCCCATCGCCCGCCACTGGAAAAGCCAGAACGTGACCCTGGACGCCATCTGCACCGGCTATCTGGCCTCCCCCCGGCAGACGGAGGAGGTCTGCGACTTTTTCGACCTGCTGGCAGGGCCGGATACCCTGCTGTTCGTGGACCCGGCCATGGCCGACGGCGGACGGCTGTACAGCGGCTTCGGCCCGGACTTTCCGGCGTATATGCGCCGGGTGGTAAGCCGGGCCCATGTGGCGGTGCCCAACGTGACGGAGGCCTGCCTGCTGACGGACACCCCCTACCGGGAGACGGAGGACCTGTCCTGGTGGCGGGACCTGCTGCGGCGGGTGGGGGACCTGGGGCCCCGCTGTCCGGTGCTCACCGGGGTGCCCTTCGGGCCGGACCGCCTGGGGGTCATGGCCCTGGACCCGGAAAGCGGCGGCATCTTCCAGTACCACACCCCCCGGGTCCACGACCACTTCCATGGCACCGGCGACATCTTCTCCGCCGCCTGCGCCGGGGCCATGGTCCGGGGCAAGGGGCTGCCCGACGCCCTGCGCCTGGCGGCGGATTTCACCCTGGCCTGTATTCAGGCCACCCAGCGGGACCCCAACGCCCCCTGGTACGGAGTGGAGTTTGAGAAGGCCCTGCACCTGCTGCCGGGGCTGCTGGAGCGGTGATTTCCCCCCTGCCCCGGGAGGTTTTCCGGAAATTTTGCTGAAAATCCCTAAAAATATAGTTGTCAGAACCGGCAAAATATTATATAATCCATATGTTGAACGAATGCACGGCGGGAAAAGCCGCGCTTGCACAGAAAACGAAGGGAGAACAACCATTATGACTGCCAACGACATCCGCAACATCGCCCTGCTGGGCCACGGCGGCTCCGGCAAGACCTCTCTGGCCGAGCAGATGCTCTTTATGACCAAGGGTACCGACCGCCTGGGCCGCACCGCCGACGGCAACACCACCTGCGACTATGACGCCGAGGAGATCAAGCGCCAGATTTCCATTTCCCTGGCCTTTGCTCCCGTGAATTATAAGGGCGTGAAGATCAACGTGATGGACGCCCCCGGCAACTTCGACTTCTCCGGCGAGGCTCTGTCCGCCATCCGCGCCGCCGAGTGCGCCGTTCTGGTGGGCGCCGCCAAGGACGGTCTGTCCGTGGGCATGGAGCGCTCCTGGAAGATGCTGGGCAAGAAGCCCCGGATGATCTTCATCAACCGCACCGACGAGGACAACAGCGACTACGCCTCCTGCCTGGACGCCCTGAAGGGCAAGTTCGGCCAGGCCATCGCCCCCATCGTTGCCCCGGTCATCGACGGCAACAAGAAGGTCACCGCCATTGTGGACCTGCTGCACAACACCGCCTATGAGGTCAAGGGCGGCAAGGCCGCTGCCTGCGCCATCCCCGCCGACATGGCCGACGAGGTGGAGGCCCTGCGCGCCGAGCTGATGGAGGCCGCCGCCGGCGCCGACGAGGAGCTGATGGAGAAGTTCTTCGACACCATGGAGCTGTCCGCCGAGGATATGGCCAAGGGCCTGAAGATCGGCGTCCGGGACGGCAGCGTCTGCCCCGTGCTGTGCGGCTCCGCCAACACCGGTCTGGGCGTGGAGATGCTGCTGCAGACCATCGTGGACCTGGCTCCCGTGGCCACCGATATGCCCGCCGAGGCCGCCCAGGATGACGACGGCAACGACATCCAGGTGGCCTTCGATCCCAACGGCCCCACCGCCGCCATCGTGTTCAAGACCATCTCCGACCAGTACGGCAAGTATTCCATGATCAAGGTCGTCCGCGGCAAGGTCACCGGCGACATGGCCCTGTATAACCCCACCACCGGCAACACCGAGAAGCTGGGCCGCCTGTATGTCATGAAGGGCAAGAAGGGCGAGGAGACCAAGGAGATCTGCTGCGGCGACATCGGCGCCATCGGCAAGATGGACAAGGTCAAGACCGGCGACACCCTGTGCGATGCCAAGAACATCGTCCGCCTCCACGGCATGGACTATGCCCAGCCCTGCTACAGCCGCGCCATCTCCCCCAAGACCAAGCAGGAGATCGAGAAGCTGGGCACCGGCCTGAACAAGCTCAACGAGGAGGATCCCACCTTCCACGTGGTCAACAACGCCGAGACTCACCAGACCGTCATCTCCGGCGCCGGCGATATCCAGATCGACGTGCTGTGCGCCAAGCTGAAGACCCGCTTCGGCGTGGACGCTGAGCTGTCCGCCCCCCGGGTCGCCTACCGCGAGAAGATCCGCTCCACCGTCCGCAAGCAGGGCCGTTATAAGAAGCAGACCGGCGGCAGCGGCCAGTTCGGCGATGTCCATATCATTTTCGAGCCCCAGACCGAGCAGGAGGATATGATCTTCGAGGAGAACGTGTTCGGCGGCTCCGTGCCCAAGAACTACTTCCCCGCCGTTGAAAAGGGCCTGCGCGAGAGCTGCCAGCACGGCGTGCTGGCCGGCTATCCCGTGGTGTTCCTGAAGGCCACCCTGGTGGACGGCTCCTATCACCCGGTGGACTCCTCCGAAATCGCCTTCAAGCTGGCCGCCAACCTGGCCTTCAAGGCCGCTCTGCCCGAGGCCAAGCCCGTGCTGATGGAGCCCATCGGCGAGCTGAAGGTCACCATTCCCGACAGCTACCTGGGCGACGTGATGGGCGACCTGAACAAGCGCCGGGGCCGCGTCATGGGCATGAACCCCACCGGCGACGGCGAGCAAGTGCTGGAGGCCGAGGTCCCCATGGCCGAGATGATGGGCTATGCCATCGACCTGCGCTCCATGACCCAGTCCCGCGGCACCTTCACCTTCAACTTCGTCCGCTACGAGGATTGCCCCGCCGCGGCCCAGGAGAAGGCCATTGCCGAGGCCAAGGCTCTGGCCGAGGCTGAGTAAGTCTCTCCCCTAATACGTATCCAAGGCCCCCGGCGAAAGCCGGGGGCCTTGTTCTGTCCTGGGGATTATTGACTTTCCCCGGTGGGTAAACTATAATAGGCTGCGGCAAGAGTTTCTTCAACCGTTCCGATTTTCCGTCGGACAGACCCATCGGGGGCTTTATTTATGAATTATCGCATTATTTTCCATATGGCGGGACGGGTCCTGCTGGCGGAGGCGGGGCTGCTGGTCCTGCCGCTGGCGGTGTCCCTCCTGTATCGGGAGGACTGCGCCTGGGCGGTGCTGGCCTCCATGGCCGTGGCCGCCGTTCTGGGCGGGCTGCTGACGCTGCTGGCCCGGCCCCGCAGCCACAAGTTCTTCAGCCGGGAGGGATACATCATCGTGGCCCTGGCCTGGGTGCTGCTGTCGGCGGTGGGGGCCCTGCCCTTCTGGTTCAGTCGGGAGATTCCCTCCTATGCCGACGCGTTTTTTGAGACGGTCAGCGGCTTCACCACCACCGGGGCCTCCATCCTGACGGACGTGGAGTCCATGAGCCACGGGCTGCTGTTCTGGCGCAGCTTCACCCACTGGGTGGGCGGCATGGGGGTGCTGGTGTTCATCACCATGCTCTCCGGCAGCACCGACCGCTCCATGAACATCCTCAAGGCGGAGATGCCCGGCCCGGTAAAGGGCAAGCTGACTCCCCGGACCCGGGACACCGCCCGGGTGCTGTACCTGCTGTATTTTCTTATCACGGCGGTGCTGGTGGGCATGCTGCTGCTGGGGGGTATGCCCCTGTTTGACAGCCTGGTCCACGCCTTCGGCGCCGTGGGAACCGGCGGCTTCGGCATCAAGGCCGACTCCATTGCCTCCTACTCCCCGTATATCCAGGGGGTCATCACCGTTTTCATGATCCTCTGCGGCATCAACTTCAACCTCTATTATCTGCTGTTGCTGCGCCAGTGGCGGGCGGCCCTGCGCAGCGACGAGCTGTGGACCTATCTGGGACTGGCAGTCGTGGCCACCGGCGTTATCACCCTGGACCTGCGGGGGGTGTACGGCGGTCTGGGCACCTGCCTGCGGCAGGCGGCGTTCCAGGTCAGCTCCGTCCTCACCACCACCGGCTATGCCACGGCGGACTTTGACCTGTGGCCGGGACTGTCCCGGGCCATCCTGTTCGCCCTGCTGTTCATCGGCGGCTGCGCCGGGTCCACTGCCGGCGGTCTGAAGGTGTCCCGGGCCATGATCCTGCTGCGCACCATCCGGCGGGAGGTGAACCGCCTGGTCCATCCCCGGCGGGTCACCGCCGTCCGCTGCGACGGCAAGGCCCTGAGCAGCGAGGTCCAGCGGGGCGTCAGCATCTATTTCGCCCTGTACTGTCTGTGCATCCTGATCACCTTCCTGTGCCTCAGCGGGGAGCCCTTCTCCCTGGAGACCAACCTGTCGGCGGTGGTGTCCTGCTTCAACAACGTGGGTCCGGGCCTGGGGGCCGTGGGCCCCGCCGGAAGCTACGCCGGGTATTCCGTCCTGTCCAAGCTGCTGCTGTCGGCGGCCATGCTGATGGGGCGGCTGGAGATCTATCCCATGCTGGTGGCCCTGTCCCCCTCCGTCTGGAGGAAGGACTGATTTCATGCAGGACAAACGCGGGACGCGCCGGGTTATTCCGGTGCGTCCCGCGTTTTTGCTATGCAAAAGCATAGCAAAAAATAGAATGTGCCATTCCCTCGCCCCTTCGGGGCAACCGGGAATGATGCACAAAACTTCATGCACAGAAGATTTTGCCTGTTTTCGCGGTGCGCCGCACAGTGCATGAAGTTTTATGCCCGGCTGCTTCACAGCCATTTTTTCCACTTGAAGATCACCAGCTCCACCAGAATGCACACCGCGCTGACGATGCACACGGCCAGATACCCGTGCCGGGCGGTGAGCTCCGGCATGTTCACAAAGTTCATGCCGTACCACCCGGCAATCAGGGACAGGGGCAGAAACACCGTGGTAACGATGGTCAGGATCTTCATGATCTGGTTCTGCCGCATGTCCAGCTGGGTCTGGTGCATTTCACGCAGCTGTAAGGCGTACTCCTTCTCCTGCTCCGTGGCGGACAGCAGCCGCTGGGCCCGGCCCGTCAGGTGGTCGAACAGCCGGGAGGCGTGGGGGTCGCCCTCCTCCGTCTCCTCCGACAGCACCGCAAACAGGTCGTCCAGCTGCTCATAATACGCCGCGAACACCGACAGCTCCCGGCGGATGCGGAACAGCTTCTTGTCCAGGTCTTGAGCCTGGTCCTGCATCAGGGCCTCCTCCAGGGCTGTCAGCCGCTTTTCGTATTTCTGCAGGGTGGGCATGTCCTCCTGCAAAAGCCGGGTGAACAGCTCCGCCAGGGCCTGGGCCGGGGTCCCGGCCTCCAGGTCGTCCGCCAGGCCCCGCAAAAACTCCCCGTCCTCCGCCAGCAGCAGCCGCCGCTGGGTCAGATAGAATCCGAAAAAGTGCTTCTCGCCGGTGGGGGCCATGGGCCGGGGCATGGCATAGGTCCCGGCGGCCCCGCCGCCCTTGAGCCGCTCCGCCCGGCAGAAGGCGCCGCCGGAGGGGGCAATGCGGTGCTGCTCCAGCTGGGGATACCGCTGGCGCATCTGGTCAAAGGTCACCAGCTCCACGCAGGATGCGCACATCTCGCCCATGGCCTTACAGGAAAAACTTCCGGTGCAGGGACCGGCGCAGGGGCTTGCACACGGCGATGATCAGCAGCATGGCCCCCAGCAGCACCCCCGCCGCCAGGGGATAGAAGGACCAAATGAACGTGTGATGCAGCCCGAAGGTCAGGTTCAGCAGGAACTCGATGAGCACCGCCAGGCCGCCTCCAGCTATCAGCGCCCCGCCGAAGATATACAGGTGCCCCCGGCTCAGATACCGCAGCAGCGTCACCACCGTAGTCACCAGAACCCCGATGGTCCCCGTCACCGGAAGGGCGAAGGTCAGGAACCAGTGTCCGCCGGTGGCGAAGTTGATATACAGCAGGTACAGCCCGATGGCCGCGAAGTCCGCCGGGACGAAGATCACCGGGTTGGGCCTTCTGAACCACAGGGGCAGCACCGCCAGGATGTACAGCAGCGCCACGCCCCCTGCGGCGTACCCGGACCACAGGATGGCCCCGTTGACGCTCCAGTCGCACAGGATGCAGATCACGATGGGCAGCACCGCCAGCATGGTCAGGATAAACAGCACGCCGGAGCGGTTCACCTCCTCGGGATGGCCCATGGGGTCCGGCGGAAAGGGAGGCTCCCCCTGCTGCCGGGGCATATCCGGGTGAAACACCCGGGTCCCGCACAGGGGACACACGGTTTCGCTGTCGGCCAGCTCCACGCCGCAATTGATGCAATACATATCGGACACTCCTTTCCCTTATCCCCGGCCCCGGCGGTTGCTCTCCACCTTCACAGGCAGACCCAGCCGCTGCAGGACCCGGTAAAAATGCAGCTCCAGCTCCGGCTCCTGGATGCTGCGGATGCAGTTGATATACATGGTCCCGTTCCAGGACACCACGCCGCAGTCGTGGGGCGCGGCGGCCTGAACGCCGATGATGAAGTCCAACCTCTGCACATACGGGGCCATGGCCTCCGGCAGCTCCACCGCCCCCAGGTTTGACAGGCACAGGCAGGACTTCCGCTCGCCCACGGCGTTAAACACCGCCTTCATGGCGATGTTCTTGATGAACAGGGGCATCACCTTCAGCACCGGGGACTTCTCGCTGGCCACATTGGCGGCGAACTTGGAGCGCAGGGTGTGGGTGTTGTTCTCCAGGCCCATCCGGTGGTGCACGGCGGCGCAGATCTCGGAGAAGGTATAGTCCCCTGTGCGGGGGTCGATCTCCGGGGTGATATACGAGGCAAAGTTCCGCAGACTGCGGCTGGGGAACAGGGTCCGCAGGTTCACCGGCAGCAGCACCTTCACCGGCTTGCGGCGGCTGCGCCGGGGCACCTTCTCCGCCTGCAGGTCGGCGATGGCCTGCATCATGGCGGCGCACAGCAGCTCCGTCACGGTTACGCCATACTGCCTGGCACAGGCGCGGACCCGGTCCACCGGCACCATCATGGTCACCAGGTTCTTATATCCGTCCTTTTCCGGGGTGCCGCTGAGGTGATAGGCGGTGCTCTCCGCCCGGCTGGCGGTAACGTCCCCGGCATAGCGCAGGAAGCTGTCCTCCAGCTCCTGGGGGCTGGGCTCCTCCAGCCGGCCCAGAACGCCCTTTTCCGCTGGAACGGTGATGCCGTATTTCTGGCACAGATACTCCGCCACCAGGGTTTTCAGGAAGATCAGCCCCCCGGTGCCGTCGGTGACGGCGTGGAAAAACTCCACTGCCACCCGGTTGTGATACACCAGCACCCGGAAGGCGCAGCGCCGCACCTGGCCGAAGGGAACGTGGGCCAGGGGGCAGCTCTTTTCCGGCTGGATCTCCGGGGCCTGGGGGATCTCCTCCAGATAGTACCAGAACACCCCCCGCCTCAGCCGCACGGCCATGGACGGGAACCGCCGCACCGTCACGTCCAGAGCCGCCCGCAGCACGGGCACGTCGATGGGCTCCGTCAGGGTGGCGGACAGGCGGAAGAAGTTGTTCCAGTTCCGGCGCTTGGCGGCGGGATAGATCTTGGCGGCGTTGTCCAGCCGCATCCACCGCAGGCTCCGGGCCGGGGACAGGGTCCGGTCCAGGAAGTGGTTGATGGCCTCAAAATCCTGCTCCATATTCTCGTTCAGGCAGTACAGCACATAGGCGTGCCACCGCTCCGGGGCGATGTGCAGCCTGCTGCGGCACCCGGCGGCCAGGAGCTTTTCGTGCAGGGCCCGGGTGTCGTCCAGCATCACCTCGTCCCCGCCCACAAACAGCAGAGACGGCGGCAGGCCCGTCAGGTCGCCGAACAGCGGCGAGCACAGAGGGTCCGTGGGGTCCTGGGTATAGCACCCCGCGTAAAACTGCAGCAGCTCCGGGGTCATGGAGGGGTCGTTTTCCCGGTTCTCCCGATAGGAATCCCCGGAGCCGGTCAGGTCCGTCCAGGGGGAAATGCCGATCAGGCCGCAGGGCAGCTCCATGCCCAGCTCCTTCAGCTTCAGGCACAGACAGTAGATCAGCCCGCCTCCGGCGGACTCCCCGGCCAGCATGATCTGCCCCGGCTCATAGCCCTTCTGCAGCAGGTACTGATAGCTCTCCAGCGCGTCGTCCAGGGCCGCCGGATACGGATGCTCCGGGGCCAGGCGATAGGCCGGGCAGAACACCCGCACGCCGCACTCCGAGGCCAGGGCGGCGGCAAAGCCCTTGGCGTATTCCAGACTGCCGCAGGTATAGCCCCCGCCGTGGAGATACAGGATCACCCCGGTGCGGCGCTGGTCCTTGGGCATGACCCACGCCCCCTGAAAATGCTCAAAATCGTGGTCCCGCACCAGCACCTCTCGCCGGTGCAGGGCGGTCATCAGCTCGCCCAGCTTGTCCTGGCCCTTCCGGGTAGCCTCCAGAGACAGGCCCGCCACAAAGGGCTTGAAAAAAGACAGCTGCGAGCGAACCAGCTTTGCGTGCAGCTCCATGCAATGTCGTTCCTTTCCTGAAAATCTTCTGAACCCTTTTATTATACCAGTTATCCCGCGTCTTCACAAGGCGTGAAGGCCGCAATTTTTTTCCGTTGCGTTTTCCCGCCGGAGACGCTACAATAGCCTGGGCGGAACATCCGCCGGATCTTCAATTGCGTTTGTGGAGGGATTTTCATGCACAAATATGCCTTGGTGGTCATCGACATGCAGCGGGGCTTTCTGGACCCGTCCAGTCCCCTGTATATCGCCGGGGCGGCGGACACGGTGCCCGCCTGCGCCCAGGCCATCGACTGCTGCCATCGGGCCGGGGTGCCGGTGGTGTTCGCCGTGCGGCACTATCGGGCGGACGGGTCCGATGTGGAGCGGGCCCGATATGACGTGTGGGCCAAAGGCGGGAAGCCCCTGTCCGAGATGTGCCCGGCGTCCATGTCCGACGCCTGGCCGGAGGAGTTCCGCCGGGCCCCGGCGGACTACGTCATCGTGAAGCCCCGGTTTTCCGCCTTTTTCCACACGGAGCTGGACCTGATCCTCCGCCGCCTGGGGGTGGACACGGTGCTGCTGGCCGGGACCACCACCCCCAACTGCATCCGCTCCACCTTTTACGACGCCCTGTCCCTGGACTATGACGCCGTGGTGCTGTCGGACTGCACCTCCTCTGTGACCCCCGCCGTGCAGCAGGCCAACCTGGCGGATATGCAGCGGGTGGGCGGCCGCATTATGACGGCGGCGGACTTGGAGCAGCTGCTGGGCTGACCCGCGCACCAACTTATCCGCCGCCTGCGGGCGGCAAACTCTGCGAGGCTTTTTGACAAGCTGAGGAATCCCTCCGGCCCAGGCCGGAGGGGTTCCTGTTTCCGCAGGGGCGGACAAATCTGTCCGCCCCTCTTTTTATATCGTGTACACAAACGGGTCCCCGGGGTTTTTCAGCACCGGGGCCGGGGTGGCGGCGGCCACCCGGGTGCCGCTGCGGACGGACCGGGTCAAAAACACGTTGCCCCCCACCACGGAGCCGTCGCCGATGTCCGTGTCGCCCCCCAGGATGGACGCGCCGGAATAGATGGTCACGTCGTCCCCCACGGTGGGATGGCGCTTGCCGGGCAGAGACCCGTGGCCGCTCCGGGGAGACATGGCCCCCAGGGTCACCCCCTGATACAGCTTCACGTTCCGGCCGATGACGGTGGTCTCGCCCACCACAATGCCGGTGCCGTGGTCGATGAAAAAGTGGGGGCCGATGGAGGCCCCGGGGTGGATGTCGATACCGGTGCGGCTGTGGGCATATTCGGACATGATCCGGGGGATCATGGGCACCCGCTGGCAGTACAGCAGGTGGGCGATGCGGTAAACGAAGATGGCGAACAGGCCTGGATAGGCGAAGATGATCTCCTCCCGGGAGGCAGCGGCGGGGTCGGACTCAAAGGTGGCGTCCAGGTCCTCCAGCAGCAGCTTCTGCACCTGGGGCAGGCGGCGGGCAAACTCCCGGGTGATCTCCTCCGCCCGATCCACCTGGTCCTCCGGCAGGGCCAGCTTCAGCTGCTCGGTGAGCTTTTCACGGATGCGCTCCAGCAGCAGGGCGGCGTAGTTCTCCGGGGCCAGGGACATCAGCGCCGGGTCCCCGAAATAGGCGGGAAACAGCAGGCGGCGGACCTCCTTCACCAGCTCGATGACCGCCCGGCGGTCCGGCAGACGCAGGCCGCTGCCATACAGGGGGGTGGCGCTTTCCGTCAGGGTGCGGCCGATGACCGCGGCGGCTTCTTGGATGTGTTGGGGATACATAAGCAGGCTTCCTTTCCGTGTGTGGAAAAATCAAAGCGGCAGAGAATGCGTCATGCATCCTCTGCCGCTGCTTTTACGCGCTTTTCCCGGGCGCGTCAGGCCCGGGCCTTCTGGGCAAACCATGCATGACCGTTCCGGGCATGACAACAACAGACCATGGTACAAATGGCCCGGCAGCTGTTCATGGAAACGTTGCGGTTCATGGCGTTTGCTCCTTTCGGAATCTGGCCCTATTATATGCTCCCCGCGCCCCCGCGTCCATTGTCATTTTGGACAAAATGCGCTTTTTATTCTCCCCGCACACGGCGGTACAGGGTCCCACAGGCAGGCTGCACCCCCTTGACGGCGAACAGCTCCTCCACGGTGACGAACCGCACCCCCCGAGGCTGCAATCGGTCCACGATCTCCAGGGCCGCCGTGACGCTGGTGGGATAGCAGTCGTGGAGCAGGAGGATATCCCCGTCTCCGGCCTGCCGCAGCACGATGTCCAGGATGCTGTCCACGTTCCGGCTTTTCCAGTCCTCCGTGTCCACGGACCAGCAGATGGCCGGAGTCCCCAGGGCCCGCAGCTCCTCCTGCGATATGAAGCCGTAAGGGGGCCGCAGCCAGTAGCTTCCCGGCCCCAGCACCCGTTCCAGGGCCCGGCTGCATTTGTCCAGGTCCGCCAGGGCCTGGGCGGCGGACAGGTCCGTCAGGTCCCCGTGGCCGAAGGAGTGATTGCCGATCTGGTGGCCCTCCCGCCGGATGCGCCGGACCAGGTCCTCCCGGCCTTCGATCCGACTGCCCACCAGAAAGAACGTGGCCCGGACGCCCCGCCGGGAAAGGCCCTCCAACAGCCGGGGGGTGTTGGACGGGGAGGGGCCGTCGTCAAAGGTCAGGGCCATGTACACCGGCTCCGCCGCCGGTTCCGCCGCCGGGCCTGCCGGTTCCGCCGGGGTGCAGCCCGTCAGCACCAGCAGCAGGGCCAGAACTATCCCCGCCCGCCGCCTCATACCGGACCCTCCAGGGCCACCGCCTGCATCCCCAGCTCCCGGTGCCGCTGCCACACCGTCTCCCGGGGCCAGGCCGCCATGCCCCGGTCCTTCCAGGGGTCGCAGCAGATATAGTGCTCCCGGTCATACCCCGCCAGCACCACGCAGTGCTCGTTGGAGATCCACATGAAGGGCTCGCCTCCCGGCTCCAGACGGTACCAGGGTCCGTTGACGGTGGGGCGCAGGTCGATGCTGACCCACAGCAGCACCGGCAGGTCCCGGTCGATGTATCGGCGGCACAGATAGCCCAGCTCCGCGCCGGTCTCGTTTTTGACCCGGTATGTCCCGGCTCCGTCCCGGGACTTAGCCGCCAGAAACCGGGACAATCCGGTCTGTACCGCGCTGGCCCAGCAGCCCAGGGCCTCCGGGTCGTGGGGGTCCCCCACAAAGGCCCGGCGGGGGTCCGGCCCGTGGCGGACGCCGTTCTCGTCCCGGTAAAACCGGCCCCGGGGCAGCCACTCCCGGGCGAACTCCTCCGCCGTCACGGAGAAGCCCAGGTATTGCAGCACCATGGCGGCGCTGACGCTTTCGCAGCCGGTGGGCAGGTCCTGCCCCTGGCCGATAAAGGGCACCGGAAGCCGCTTCATACCGCCTCCCCTGCCCGCCGCCGGGAAAGCCGGTTCAGCAGGAACACCTGCCCCGTTACCAGCGCAGCCCCGATGGCCAGGGGCACCCAGGGATTTCCCAGCGCCGGGGCCAGCAGATAGCACACCGTGCAGTCGGCGGCAACCGCCAGGCCGTACCACAGCTGGGTGTTCACATGGGCCATGTGGTCGCAGCCGGCTCCGGTAGAGCTCATGATGGAGGTGTCGGAGATGGGGGAGCAGTGGTCCCCCATGACGGCCCCGGCGCACACCGCCGCCACCGCCATGGGCAGCAGCGGACTTCCGGCAAACACCGGCACCGCCACGGGAATGAGAATGCCCATGGTGCCCCAGCTGGTGCCGGTGGCAAAGGCCAGCACCCCGCCCACCAGAAACAGGGCCAGGGGGAACAGGGCCGTCAGGGTCTCCCGGCCGTCAAACAGCTCCCGGACAAAGGCCGCCGTGTCCAGCCGGGCGGCAAAGGACTTCAGCCCCCAGGCGAAGGTCAGCACCAGCAGCGCCGGGGTGATGAGCTTGAATCCATCCAGAAAGCCCTCCACAAACCCGGAAAAGCTCATAACCCCCCGGGGGATATACAGCAGGGCCATCACCAGCAGGGTGACGGAGCAGCCGAAGCACAGGGCCATGGGGGCGTCGGTGTTGGCAAAGACGTTGGAGGCCGTCAGGGCCAGGCCCGCCTCCCGGCAGCTGCGGCGGCCCAGCACCGCCATGCCCCACACCACCGCGACGATCAGGCACGCCGTGGGCAGCAGCAGGTCCACCGCCCGGCCCCGGGGACGGTCCCGGCCCTCCGGCGCAGTCTCGGGCCGGGGCGGCTCCTGCCGGAGGGCCAGCTGCTCCCGGCGGTACATGGGGCCGAAATCCCGGCCCGTCAGGGCCACCAGAAACACCAGCCACAGCATCAGCAGGGCGTAGAAATTATACGGTATGGCCTGAATAAACAGGGCGAAGCCGTTGACATGGCTGTAATCCGCCGGGATGTACGACGACACGGCGGCGGCCCAGGAGCTGATGGGGGCCAGGATGCACACCGGGGCGGCGGTGGCGTCGATGATAAAGGACAGCTTCTCCCGGGAGACCCGGCAGCGGTCGGTGATGGGCTGCATGATGGCCCCCACCGTCAGGCAGTTGAAATAGTCGTCCAGGAAGATCAGGCAGCCCAGGCCCGCCGTGGCCGTTACCGCCCCCCGGCGGGACCGCACCCGGCGGGAGGCCCACTCCCCGAAGGCCCGGGAGCCGCCGGACCGGGCAAACAGCACCACAATGGCCCCCAGCAGCACGTCAAAGAAGAAGATCTTCAGGTCGATGCCCTCCATCAGGGTCAGGAACAGGGTCTCAAAGCTGCGCCAGGGGGCAAAGCCCTCCGTCAGCAGTGCTCCCACCACGCACCCGGCCAGCAGGGAGGAATACACCTCCTTGGTGGCAAAGGCCAGCACAATGGCCACCGCCGGAGGCAGCAGCGCCCAGCCGGTGGCCGCAAAAGAGGCCGGGCCGCCGCGATCGGCAAAGGAGACGGCGCACAGCAGCACCAGCGCCGCCGCCAGCACCGCCCCCCGCCTGCGGAAGGTTCGTTTCATGGTCAATATCCTCACTTTCCCCATAAGTCGGCGCCCCGGCGGGGCAGGCCGCTTACTATGAGTGTATGCGGGAGTATGACAGGGATATTTCCGGGGCATGCACCGTCCGTCCCCCAGGTGCATTTGACTTTTTACATAAATTTTCCTGGCGTTTCTTGTAAAAATCGTTGGTTTTTTGGAAGCCTATTGACACGGCCCGGTAAAGTTCATATAATCATTTATAGATTTGTCGGACATAGAACAAATGACAAAGTTTGAACAATCTTGGAGGGAACCGTAATATGAAGCACGGAAGATCAATTGTCGCTGCGCTGTTGGGAACTGCCCTGCTCATCGGCAGTCTGTCCGGCTGCGGCAGCACCGAGCCGTCCGGTGGAAGCGACGGCGAATATCAGAAAATCAACCTGTCCATGGCGGTCAACGGAACCGACACCCAGATCGACTCGCTGGTGGCCCACCACTTTGCCGATCTGGTGGAGGAGCGCTCCGGCGGGAACGTGGTGATCGACGTATTCTCCAACGACACCCTGGCCGGCGGCAACAGCACCAAGGGCGTGGAGTACATCGCCGTGGGCGGCTCCGACCTGGGCGCTTACGCCACCTGCGTGCTGGCCAACCTGGAGCCGAAGATGTCCGTGGCCACCCTGCCCTGGTCCTTCACCTCCTATCAGCAGGCCCGCCAGGTCATCGACACCACCGGCGGCGCTTACTATGCCAAGCTGCTGGAGGCCAAGGGCATCACCTATCTGGGCTCCTTCCACAACGGCTTCCGCCAGCTGACCAACAGCAAGCACCCGGTGACCAAGCCCGAGGACCTGAAGGATCTGAAGATCCGCGTGCCCGGTTCGGCGGTGTATATGGGCGTGTTCAATGCCCTGGGCGCAAGCCCCACGGCCATGAGCTGGAGCGAGGTGTTCACCGCCATCCAGCAGAAGACCATCGACGGCCAGGAGAACGGCTGCTCCGTGACCAAGTCCGCCAAGATGGACGAGATCCAGCAGTACATGACCATCTGGAACTACAGCTATGAGAACGACCTGTTTGTGGCCAACAGCCGGGTTTGGGAAAGCCTGGACGAGAACACCCGGCAGCTGCTGCAGGAGTGCGCCACGGAGTCCTGCGAGTGGGGCCGCGACCACCTGGAGGCCGAGGAGGACCAGCTGATCCAGGGCTTCATGGACAGCGGCATGCAGGTGGATATCCTGACCGAGGACCAGCTGCAGGCGTTCAAGGATGCCGTGGCCGGCGTCACGGCTGACCTGAAGGCGGAATACGGTGAGGACGCCTGCGCCGCCTTCGGGATCAACTAAGGAGGGGCCAACATGTTTGAGAAAATCGAAAAATTCGTCGCCTGCGCGTGCGTGGCGGTTATGGCGGTGCTGGTGTTTGCCAACGTCGTGGCCCGCTTTGTGTTCAAGCACTCGCTGGCTGTGTCCGACGAGATGTCCACCTATCTGTTTGTGCTGATGAGCTTCATGGGCACGGCCATCGCCGCCCGGCGGAAGGCCCACCTGGGCCTGTCTATCGTGACGGACCGGGTCAGCCCCAAGGCCCGCATCATCATCCATCTGACCGTTTATGCGATTTCCGCTCTGTTCTGCCTGCTGATCGTGGTCACCGGCGTGCAGATGGTTATCAGCCAGTATCGGCTGGGTCAGGAAACGGCCAACATGCAGTGGCCTGAGTGGATCTATGGTTCGTTTGTACCCGTGGGCGCGGCCTTCGCCGCCATTGCGTTCCTGCAGACCATGGTGCAGATGTATAAAGACTATCGGGCAGAGGAGGGCAAATAAATGGTCGGTATCGTATTACTGGGTGTCTTTGTGCTGCTGCTGGCCTTCGGCGCACCCATCGCCGTCTGCCTGGGCATGTCCAGCGTAGGCGCTATCCTGGTGCAGGGCGCTGGCAAGCCCCTGGACGCCATCATGAGCGTGCTTCCCCGTCTGTGCTCCTCGGCCAGCAGCAAGTTCGTCCTGCTGGCGATCCCGTTCTTCATCCTCTCCGGCAACGTGATGGAGAAGGCCGGTATCTCCGGCCGCCTCATCAACCTGGCGGAAAAGTGCCTGGGCCACATCCGCGGCGGCATGGCCATGGTCTGCGTGGTGGTGTCCTGCTTCTTCGCGGCCATCTCCGGCTCCGGCCCGGCCACCGTGGCGGCCCTGGGCCTGATTATGATCCCCGCTCTGAAGAAGGCGGGCTATTCCCCGGCCTTTGCCTGCGCTCTGATGGCCGCCGGCGGCGCCATCGGCGTGGTCATTCCCCCGTCCATCACCTTCGTGGTGTACGGCTCCATCGCTGACGCCTCCATCACCGACCTGTTCAAGGCCGGCGTCATCCCCGGCCTGCTGATGGGCCTGGGCCTGATCGTGGCCGCCCTGTTCGTGGGCCGCAAGGCCAACCTGACGGTGCAGCCCAAGGCCTCCGGCAAGGAACGGCTGAAGGCCTTCAAGGATGCCTTCTGGGGCCTGCTGATGCCCGTGATCATCCTGGGCGGTATCTATGGCAGCATCTTCACCCCCACCGAGGCCGCCGCTGTCTCCGTGTTCTATGGCCTGATCGTGGGCGTGTTCATCTATCGCGAGGTCAACTGGAAGAAGATGAAGGACATCCTCATCGACTCCTGCTCCACCACCGCCACGGTTATGTTCATCACCATGGGCGCCACCCTGTTCGGCTATGTCCTGACCCGTGCAAGACTGGATCTGGCCATTGAGAACTTCATGCTCACCGTTACCAACGGCAACACGGTTATCTTCTTCATCATCGTCAACGTGGTGCTGCTGATCGCCGGCTGCTTCCTGGACTCCACCTCCGCCCTGTACATCTTCACCCCGCTGTTTGCCCCCGTTGCGGTGCAGCTGGGCATTGACCCCATCCACCTGGGCACCGTTATGATCGTGAACCTGGCCATCGGCCTGTTCACCCCGCCGGTGGGCGTCAACCTGTATGTGGCCTGCGGCATCGGAGATATCAAGATCGAGGAGATCACCAAGGGCATTGTCCCGTGCCTCATCGCCGAGCTGGCGGTGCTGCTGCTGATCACCTACGTCCCCGCAATTTCCACATTCCTCATTCATTAACGCTTTCTTTCTCTCTCCACACACAGCTTTCTATCCCACGCATGCAGCACCGGGCGGATGAAATCCGCCCGGTGCTGCATTTTCTTATTCCGCCGCCCCACATTCGGTCAGGTTTCGGTCAATTTCCATAAAAAACATGCAAAGAATTAGGCAAAAGAGAAAAATCCAAAAAAGGTCTTGACTTTGTCAGACAAAGCGCTATACTGTAATTGTCATTTGTCCGACATTAAACAAATCCGAACATTCCGAAAATTTTCAATGAGGTGATTTTTGTGAAAGATATCTCCATGCAAGAGCTGAAAAACACCGCCACGCAGATGCGTATGAAGGTCATCGACATGATCTACAAGGCCCAGTCCGGTCATCCCGGCGGATCCCTGTCTGCGGCAGATTTTGTCACCGCCTGCTACTTCAAATACATGAACCTGGACCCCAAGAACCCCCGCTGGGAGGACCGGGACCGCATGGTGCTCTCCAAGGGCCATGTCTGCCCCATCCAGTATGCCTGCCTGGCTACCGTGGGCTTCTTCCCTGAGTCCGTGCTGGATACCCTGCGCAAGGAGGGTTCCATGCTTCAGGGTCACCCCTCTATGAACCGCTGCCCCGGCATCGACATCTCCACCGGCTCCCTGGGTCAGGGTCTGGCCTGCGCCGCCGGTATGGCCCTGGCCGGTAAGCTGGACCACAAGGACTACAAGGTCTTCTGCGTGGTGGGCGACGGCGAGGCCCAGGAGGGCGAGATCTGGGAGGCTGCCAACACCGCTCACAAGTACGGTCTGGACAACCTGATCGTTTTCGTGGATAACAACAACCTGCAGCTGGACGGCACCTGCGACGAGATCATGCCCAACGGCGACCTGGGCGAGAAGTTCCGTGCCTTCGGCTGGGAGGTCCTGGAGCTCGACGGCCACAGCATGGAGGAGATCACCGCCTCCATCGACAAGTGCTATGCCTCCCAGAACGGCAAGCCCAAGTGCCTGTATGCCCACACCGTCAAGGGCAAGGGCGTTTCCTTCATGGAAAACCAGTGCGGCTGGCACGGCGTTGCCCCCAACGATGAGCAGTATAAGCAGGCCATGGCTGAGCTGGAAGCCCAGCTGATCCACTAAGCAAGGAGGAAAGAGCAATGAGCGAAAAGAAAAAGATCGCTACCCGCGAAGGCTTCGGCAAGGAGATCGTGGCCCTGGGCAAGGAAAACCCTGACATTCTGGTGGTGGATATTGATATCGGCAAGAGCTGCAAGACCGGCGACTTCCGCAAGGAGCTGCCCCAGCAGTATCTGAACGTGGGCATCGCCGAGCAGAACGGCGCAGGCCTGGCTGCGGGTCTTGCCACCTGCGGCAAGGTCCCCTTCGTGGTCACCTACGCCGTGTTCGGCTCCCTGCGTATGTGCGAAATGATCCGCCAGGAGGTCTGCTATCCCAACCTGAACGTGAAGATCGCCTGCTCCCACGGCGGCGTGACCCCCGCCAACGACGGCGCCTCCCACCAGTCCATCGAGGACATGGGTGTGCTGCGCACCATCCCCAACATGACCGTGATCATGCCGGCGGACTATAACGCCGCCCGCAAGCTGGTCCGCCAGGCCGCCGAGACCTACGGCCCCATGTATCTGCGCTTCACCCGTGACGCCGTGCCCCAGATCTATGACGAGGACGTGGAGTTCACCATCGGCAAGGCCCACCAGATTCAGGACGGCAAGGACGTGGCCATCATCGCCAACGGCGACACCGTGTGCCTGGCCATCGAGGCCGCCAAGGTCCTGGCCGGTAAGGGCATCTCCGCCCGCGTGCTGGATATGCACACCATCAAGCCCCTGGACGTGGAGGCCGTCACCGCCGCCATCAACGACATCGGCAAGGTCATCACCGTGGAGGACCACAACATCATCAACGGCCTGGGCTCCGCCGTGTGCGAGGTAGCCGCCGAGATGGGCAAGGGCCTTGTCAAGCGCGTTGGTATCCGGGATCAGTTCGGTCAGTCCGCCCCCTATGAGCGCCTGCTGGCCATGAACGGCGTGACCGTTGAGGACATCGTGGCCATCGCCGAGAGCATGAACGCCTAACATCGGAAAAATCAGGAGGTTATCATTATGAGAATCGGTTTTGTTGGCTGCGGCGCCATCGGCAGCTGCTATGCAAGCTATCTGTCCCGGAAGCATGAGGTCTGCGTGCTGGATACCTATGCCCCGGTGATTGAATCCATCAAGAAGAACGGCATTCTCCTGGACGAGTGCGCCCCCGGCAGCGGCACCGGCGAGACCGTGTCCTTCCGCCCGGCCATGGCCACCACCGACCCCAAGGAGATCGGCGTGGTGGACCTGCTGATCGTGTTCGTGCACTATCAGTATCTGGAGGCCGCCGTGCGCAACGCTCTGCCCATGATCGACCGGCACACCATGATCCTGTGCCTGCAGAACGGCCTGGGCAACTATGACGAGATCGCCAAGGTGGTTCCCGAGGAGCAGATCATCATCGGCAACACCGCCTTCGGCGCCACCCCCATGGAGCCCGGCCATGTGAAGCACACCGGCACCGGCGTGACCAACATGGGCTCCCTGAAGGCCCCCAAGGAGAACGTGGAGCGCATGGCCGAGGCCCTGCGCGAGGCCGGCCTGGAGGTCTGCGTCCACGAGAACGTCATGAACGCCATCTGGCACAAGCTGCTGGCCAACGTGGCCATCAACGGCATGAGCGCCCTGCTGGAGACCAAGAACGGCTTTGTGGACGGCAACCAGTATGCCCACGAGGCCGCCCGGATGCTGGTGGAGGAGGCCATCACCGTGGCCAACGCCTGCGGCTGCACCCTGGACCACGACGCCGAGCTGGAGCACGCCTATGAGGTGTCCCGCATGACCGACGAGACCATCAGCTCCATGGTGCAGGACGTGACCCATCACCGGGAGACCGAGATCCGCATCATCACCGGCGCTGTGTGCCGCCTGGGCCGGGAGCACGGCATCGCCACTCCCTGCAACGACCTGATGCTGCAGCTGGTGCTGGCCAAGCAGTCCATCTATCTGGGCCGCTGACAAAAATTACACAGTCAAACACATCTTCTTTTACCCTTTTCCCCTCCGAAAGCAGCGGACGGCAGCTTTTGTCTGCCGTCCGCTGCGCGTTTTGATGTCTTGGTGAAACTTTTACTTGACGGTATTCAAACTTTGTACTATGTTATACATATGCTATAGAGTTAACAGTCCCATAAAGGAGCGATTTATATGAGTGATACCCCCGGCTATGTGAAAAATCTGAAGAAGGAGTCGGTGGTGCAGAGCGTCATCAACTGCCTGACCGATGCCATGCGCAATAAACAGCTCAAGCCCGGAGACCGCATTCCGCCGGAGCCGGAGCTGGCCGCCTCCATGGGCGTGGCCCGCAGCTCCGTGCGGGAGGCCATCAAAATTCTCACCTATCTGGGCGTGCTGGAGAGCAAGCGCTCCGAGGGGACCTTCGTTTGCAGCGGCTTTCAGGAGAGCATGATCGACCCCATGATCTATGGCATGATCCTGAACCAGGACTCCTTTGACAACCTGATGGAGCTGCGCGAGATGGTGGAGGCCGGCATCATGCGCCTGGCCAGCGCCAAGTATAATGAGGAGGACGGCCGGGTGCTGGAGCAGCTCCTGGACCAGATGCGCGGCATCGTCCGCGGCGATGGCCAGGACAAGGTGGAGCGCTTTTTCGCCGTGGACAACCAGTTCCACGACATGGTGTCCCAGATGGGAAAGAACCCCCTGGCCGACAAGATCAGCCGGGTGGTGCGCACCCTGACCCACGCCGTCCGGTATGAAACGGTCAGCACCATGATCAACACCGGCCGGGGCGAGGAGCTGCTGGAGGCCCACAGCGACCTGTTCGAGACCCTGCGCAGCCGCCGCCAGGACAACGTGGAGGAGATCGTCCGGGCCACCTATTTCAAAGCGGCCCTGTATGGCCAGGAGAAGAACTGAATTCCATAAAAAAATCTCAAAGGGCCAAAGCCCTTTGAGATTTTTTTCTTATTCCGGCAGGCCCTGCCGCATTTCCCGACAGGCGGCGTTGGTGATGAATACCGAGCCCGGGCGCAGGGGGTCCAGGAAGGAGCCGTCCAGCCGGACGGCGACACCTCCGGCCTCCTGGGCGATCAAAGACCCGGCGGCATAGTCCCAGGGAGACAGTCGGCACTCGAAGAAGATCTCCGCCCGGCCGCAGGCCACCATGCAGCAGTCCAGGGCCGCTGAGGCAAACCGCCGGTAGTCCAGGCACCGGTCATACAGGTGCCGCAGGATGGCAAAGTGCCGGTCGGTATAGCTGCGGTCATAGATGGTGGAGCCGCAGGCCACAATGGCGTGGGCGGCGTCCCGGGAGCTGGCGCGGATGGGCGCGCCGTTGAGGGTGGCCCCGCAGCCCCTTTGAGCGGCGAACAGCTCGCCCACAAAGGGGTTATACACCACGCCGTACTCCGCCTGCCCGTTGTGGACCAGGGCCACGGACACGCTGCTGCAATTCATGCGGCGGGTGAAATTGGTGGTGCCGTCGATGGGGTCCACCACAAAAATCCAGGGGTGGGTCAGAGCGGGCCGCTCCCCCTCCTCGCCGAAAAACTCCGCCTCCGGCAGCAGCTTCAACAGCTCCTGCCGCAAAAACACCTGCACGGCCTCGTCATATTGGGTCACCAGGTCCGCCGGGCCGTGCTTCTCCCGGGTGACGTTCTGAATGTCGTGGGCGGAGAGGACAATGTCCCCCGCCCGGCGCACAATGTCGATGATCTGCTCCAGCATACTTAGCTCCTTCTGACGATCTGCCCGGCCATGACGCCGGTGTATTGGCCGCCGTCGATGACCGGCTGTCCGGCCACCAGCACGGTGTCCAGCCCCTCCGCCATGCGGCAGGGGTCCTGATACGTCCCCGGCTCCCGCAGGTCCTCCGGGGCAAACACGTTGATATCCGCCTGGGCCCCGGGGGTCAGCACGCCCCGGTCCTTCATGCCCAGCACCGCCGCCGGGCGGCCCGTCATCTTGTGGATGGCCGCCTCCGGCGTCAGGTCCCCCCGCTCCCGGACGAACCGGGTCAGCAGATGGACAAAGGTGCCGTATACCCGGGGATGGGGCTGGCCCTCCGTGGGATAGGTGGAGTCGGAGATCAGGTTGGAGAAGGGGTCGTGCAGAATGGCGGCAATGTCCTCCTCGTGGGCCATGAAGTCGATCATGGTGATCTCCCCCTGCTCCCGCACCAGCAGGTCGCAGCAGCAGGTCAGGGGGTCCTGGCCGGTCAGCTCCGCGATCTGCTGCAGGCTCATGCCCTGATAGGGGTGATCCTCCGGGCAGTGGAGACTGGTGAGGAAAATGCCGTCCCAGCCCGCCAGTTTGGCGATGTCGTCAAAGCCATCGCCGCTTTCGATGCGCCGGGCCAGCAGCTTCCGCTGGTCCGGGTTCTGCAGGCGGCGGACAATGGCCTCCATGCCTCCGGCCAGAAACTCCGGCGGCAGGATGTGCAGCAGCTGGGTGGACCCGGCGGTGTAGGGGTACACGTCGCAGGACAGGTCCAGCCCCTCCTGCCTGGCCCGGTCCAGCAGGGCCAGCACCTGGGGGATCTTGCGGTTCCAGTTGTCCCGGCCCATGGCCTTCAGGTGGGAGATATGCACCGGGGCCCTCAGGGCCCGGGCCACCTCCACCATCTCCCGGGCGGCCTCCACCACGCCGCCGCCCTCCTGGCGCATATGCACGGTGATGGGGATGCTCTGCCCCGCCAGGGGGGCCAGGGCCCGGATCAGCTCGTCGGTGGTATAGAAGCACTCCGGCGCATAGCCCAGGCCCAGGGACACGCCCAGGGCCCCGTCGGCCAAAGCCCCCTCCAGCCGCCGGTGAATGGCGGCGTAGTGCTCCGGCTCCAGGCGCTGCACCTGATACCCGGCCACGCTGGCCCGGACGGTACCGGCTCCCACCAGCATCCCCGTGTGCAGGGGGGCTGCGGGCTGGGCGGCGAAATACTCCGCCAGGGTCTCCCGGGCCGCCTCCGGCGGCACCCGGCCGCAGATGGGCTCCAGATACGAGGTGATGGCCGGCAGGTTCTCCGGCCCCACCGGGGCGCAGGACAGGCCGCAGTTGCCGTTGACGATGGTGGTGAGCCCCTGGCGCAGCTCCAGCTCCCCGAAGCCCGGCCGGAAGGCCGCGGCGTCGGCGTGGCGGTGGATGTCGATAAAGCCCGGGGTCACCCACCTGCCCCGGGCGTCGATGACCCGGGCGGCCCGGGCGGCGGGCAGCGGCTCCACGGCGGCGATTTTGCCGCCGGACACCGCCACGTCGGCCCAACGGGCGGGACGGCCTGTGCCGTCGTACACGGCGCCGCCCCGGATGATCAGATCAAACATGAGATTCCCTTCTTTTGCGCGATTATTTCTTCCCGCCCGCAGGCAGGGTCACGATGAATCGGGTGGAGCGCCGGTCGCTTTCGCAGCGGATGGTTCCCTTATGCTCCCGGACGATGGCCTGGGCGATGGACAGCCCCAGGCCGAAGCCCCCCTGGGTGCGGCTGCCGTCGGCCCGGTAAAACCGGTCGAACAGATGGGGCAGCACCTCCGGCGGAATCGGCGGCCCGCCGTTTTCCACCGTCAGCACGGCCTTTCGCTCCGCCTGGGTCAGGGTCATGTGCACCCCGGCCCCCTGGGGGGCGTATTTGATGGCGTTGTCCAGCAGGACCCCCGCCACCTGCTGCAGCTGGTCCCGGCTGCCGGTGACGGTGATGCCCTCGTCGATGTCATAGCTCAGCTGCCGCCCGGCCTCGAAGGCCACCGGCTCGAACCGCAGCGCCGTGTCCACCACGGCGTCGGACAGGTCCACCGGGACCATGGCGGCCTTCAGCCGCCCGTCGTCGGCCCGGGACAGGGTCAGCATATCCTCCACCAGCCGCTTCATCCGCCGGCCGGACCAGCGGATGTTGTCCACATACGGCTGCTGGTCCGGCTGGACCGCCGTCTGCTGCATCAGGTCCGCCGAGGACAGGATCACCGTCAGGGGCGTTTTCAGCTCGTGGGACGCGTCGGACAAAAACCGCCGCTGCTGGTCCAGGGACCGGGCCACCGGCCGGGCGGCCAGTCCCGCCAGCAGATAGCTGCACCCCAGCAGCACCGCCAGGGCCGCCGCCCCCACCAGCAGGCACATTTTCACCACCGCCCGGAGGGTGGCGTCCTCCTGGGCGGCGTCGGTGAAGGCGATGCGGGTATACAGCGGCCCATCGGCCCGGAGATACCGCAGATGATAGCTTCGCAGGATGCCGGAGGAATCCCCCTGCTCCAGGCAGGCGGTGACGATTTCCACAATGGCATCCTGGTCATCCAGCCGGTAATAGCTGCTGCCGGACAGGCGCACGGTGCCGCTGGGGTACACGTCCGCCACAAAGCAGGGGGCGGCGGACCCCTCCCCGGGCAGGGAGGCGTCATACCGCCCGGTCTGGACCACCTGCATGAGCCGCTGGTTCACGGTGCGCTCCACGGCGGCCCGGCTGGACACCAGCACCCCCACGAACACCGCCAGCAGCACCGCCGTCACCATGGCCATGTTGATGGCCACGATCTTCCAGCGAAGGCGGCGGATCATGCCTCCACCTCCAGGAAATACCCCACCATCCGCCGGGTGCGGATGGTGACGGCGGAGTGCAGATGGGTCAGCTTCCGCCGCAGGAAGGAGATGTATACCTCCACGTTGTTGTCCTCGGCGTCGGAATCATAGCCCCACACCTTCAGCAGCAGCTGCTCCTTGGGCACCACCCGGCCCTGGCTGCGCAGCAGCAGCTCCAGCATGTCGTATTCCCGGCGGCTCAGCCGCAGGGACCGCTCCCCGCAGGACAGCTGAAAGGTCCCCGGCTCCAGCCGCAGATCCCCGAAGGTGATGGCGTCGTCGGTCCGGGCGTCGCCGCCGCCCCGCCGCAGCAGGGAGCGCACGCAGGCCAGCAGTTCCTCCGGCTCAAAGGGCTTGGTGAGATAATAGTCCGCCCCGCAGTCCAGTCCCTGGACCCGGTCGGCTACGTCGCTGCGGGCCGTCAGCATCAGCACCGGCACGGCGTGGCCCCCGGCGCGCAGCTTCCGCAGCAGGGTGAACCCGTCCATCCCCGGCAGCATAGCGTCCAGCAGGATCAGGTCATACAGGTCCGTGGAGGCGTTGTCGTAGCCGGACACGCCGTCGCTGCTGACATCCACGGTGTACCCCTGCCGCCGCAGCAGCTCCGCCAGGTTCCGGGCCAGGCGCTTTTCATCCTCGATCACAAGCAGCCGCATGGGGCGCCTCCTTCTTTATGCCAGGCCCGTCTGGGCCAGGGCCAGCAGCGGGGCCAGGGCCTCCGCGCTCATCAGATAAATGGTGTCGTCATCGGAAACGGTGACGCAGTAGCCTGCGCCCCGCTGGCCCCCCACCGTCAGGGTGAAGCTGTGCTGCACCCCGTTATGGGTATACTCCGCCGTCAGAACTGCACCCGGCTGGTCCAGCCCGCACAGGGCCGCTGCCCCGGCGCTGGGCCGCCAGTCCACACAGGCCGCCAGGTGCATATCCCCCAGCCAGGCAGTCAGGTCTGCCAGCTGATCCGTTACATCCCGGCCATCGGCGGTCCAGGCCCCCTCCGCAGGAGTCAGGGTAAAGCTGACGTCCCCGGCGGCAACGGTCAGGGACTGCACGTTCTCCGCCGTCAGCTGCGGAAGCTCCGGCAGGGCCATCATGTCATAGATGCTGCGGCCGATCTGGCCCAGCAGGTCCGGCACGGCGTACACCGTGGCCTCGGCCCCCTCCCGATAGACGTACACGCTGCCGTCGGACTCGCTGCCCAGACGATAGGTGACGGACTCGCCCTTGCTGTCGGTAAGGGTGACGTACTTGGTGCTGCTCTCCAGGCCGTAATCCGCCAGCTGGGCGGACTTGGTGACCGGAGGCAGGTGCTCAATGCCCTGCACCGTCTCCAGCAGGGTCAGGGCATAGCTCTCGTCCAGGGGGAAGGTCTTGTCGTCGGCCCACAGCCAGTGTCCGTCCTCCTCCCGGCTGAAGCGCAGGGTGGTGGAGCCGTTGCTGCACACCAGCCGCACCGGCGCCGCCGCCTCCTCCTGAGGGACGTCCGGGTTCTCCAGCTGGGTGGGCTGCTCCTTTTGGCCGCAGCCCGCCAGGGCCAGCAGCATCAGCGCCAGCAGCAGGGCGCACAGGTTCCGTATCTTCATGGCAAATCTCCTTTGATCGTGTATCACCGCTCCAGGCCCAGCAGGGCCATAACGGCCTCCTCCCGGGCCCGCATCTGCTCCTTCATGGGTCCCTCGTCCAGGTGGTCATAGCCCAGCAGGTGCAGCACCGAGTGGGTCACTAAGTACGCCAGCTCCCGCCGCCGGGAGTGGCCGAACTCCTTGGCCTGGGCCGCCACCCGCTCCATGGACAGCACCATGTCCCCCAGGGGGATCAGTCCCGTGCCGGGGTCGGCGTCCTCCGGCCCCGGATGCTCCCCGGGGGCCAAGTCAAATTCCGGAAAGCTCAGCACGTCCGTGGGCCTGTCCACCTGCCGCATATCCAGGTTGATGCGGTGGATGCCCTCGTCGTCGGTCAGCAGCACGTCCACCTCGCAGGGGGCCGTGACCCCCTCCGCCGCCAGGGCCGTGCGGATGGTGCGGCGGATCAGGGCGCAGTTGGCATCACTGGCGGCCCCGGGCACGTCGGCGGTAACGGGGATATAGTGGGTCTTTCTCATCTCTTTTTCTCCTCAAACCGGGCATAGGCCTCGATGATGCGCTGGACCATCACGTGCCGCACCACGTCGGCCTTGCCCAGCTGGCAGATGGACACGCCCTCCACCCCCTTCAGGACCTTCATGGCCTCCTTCAGGCCGCTGGGCTTGTCCCCGGGCAGGTCGATCTGGGTGATGTCGCCGGTGATGACCACCTTGGAGCCGAAGCCCATCCGGGTCAGGAACATTTTCATCTGCTCCCGGCTGGTGTTCTGGGCCTCGTCCAGGATGATAAAGCTGTCGTCCAGGGTCCGGCCCCGCATATAGGCCAGAGGGGCCACCTCGATGTTGCCCCGCTCCAGGTATTTCTGGTACGTCTCCGCCCCCAGCATGTCAAACAGGGCGTCGTACAACGGCCGCAGATAGGGGTCCACCTTGCTCTGCAGGTCGCCGGGCAGGAAGCCCAGCCGCTCCCCGGCCTCCACGGCGGGGCGGGTCAGGATGATGCGGTTGACCTGCTTGTCCCGGAAGGCGGCCACCGCCGCCGCCACCGCCAGATAGGTTTTGCCGGTGCCGGCAGGGCCCACGCCGATGGTGACGGTGTCCTGCATGATGGCGTCCACATACTGCTTCTGGCCGATGGTCTTGGGCTTCACAGGGCGGCCCTTGGACGTGATGCAGATCACGTCCTGGGTCAGCTCGCCGATGCGCTCGGACTGGCCGCTGCGGCACAGGCCGATGACATAGCGGACGTGCTGCTCGCTGATGCTCTCGCCCTTGGCGGACAGGGTCAGCAGGGCCTGCACGGCCTTTTCTGCCAGCATCACGTTCTCCGGTTCCCCGGAGATCACCAGCTCGCCGCCCCGGTTCACCACCGTCACCTGAAATTCCGATTCCAGCAGGCGGATATTTTCGTCAAAGGAGCCAAACAGGTTGATGGCCTCCTCCATGCGCTCGATACCGATGCGCTGTTCCATTGGGCATTCCTCCCCTTGTATCTTGAAAAATTTATTCCTTGGTCAGCGGGACCTCCCGGCCGATCTCCTCCAGGCACTCCGCCCGCAGGGTCACCAGCAGCCACTGTCCCTGCTCCACAGCGTCGATGCGGACGTTCTCCGCCGTGCCGGTATCTCCCAGCAGCTCCTCCAGCTGTCGGCGCAGCAGGGCCTCCCCCTCCTGCCGGGCCTCTCCAGCGCTGCGGGGAACGTCCGTGGACGGGCCATAGGCCGTCACCGTCTCCGCCGCCACCGTGATGGGCAGGCGCAGGCCCCAGGGCAGGCACACGGGCCTATACTGGGTTATTTTATCACAGTCGCCCCCCAATGTGCTACCCTTTGCGTATAATTTTATCCGCTTTTTGCCGATATCCAGGGCATACCGGGTCCGGGAGGACAGGGGGACCCCCCTCTGCCGCACCGTCAGGGGTACCTGGGCCGTCAGCTCGTACCAGGTCCTGGCCCACACCCGGCCCATGCCGTGCTGCCACCGCAGCCCCCCGTTGTCCAGGTCCACCGCCCCGGAGATCAGCAGCTGTCCCTGGGTCACGGTGTCCCCGGGGACCACGGCGGCCTGGCCCCCCAGGGCCTCCACCCGGGTCACAAGCCCCGGCCGCCGGGCCACCACGTTGGCCGGGCCGTCCTCCACCATGTCCTGCCCCCGGACCCGCTCCACCACCTGCACCCGGGCCACGCAGCCCCGGACGTTCACCGCCAGCCACACCACGTCCTCCAGCTCCAGCAGCACATGGTTGCGCATGTCCTTCTGGTCGATGTCCAGGCTCCGGGTGCCGATGGTGATGCCGTAATCCTCCAATGCCCGTAAGACGGCCTCGTCCGGCACCGTCTCGTTGCCGCTGACCTGAAATTCCCAGATGGTGAAGTTCCCCTCCACCACCAGCAGCACCGTCAGCAGCGCCGCCGCCAGCAGTACATACCGCCGCCGCAGCCGCCGGGCCAGCAGGGGCGCCCCCTGCTCCCGCCGCACCGTGGCCGCGGCCCCCACCTGCTCCGCCGCCCGGCGCACCTGCGCCAGTCCCCGCCGGGTGGTGCGCAGGGTCAGCTCCACCGGCGAGAGCCACTGCACGTCCCAGAAGGGCACCTCCGCCCCGGCGCACAGGTTCACCACCCGCTCCGGGCAGCCGCTTTCGATATGGACCAGCACCTGGCCCCGCAGGAAGTTGACGATCGCCTTATACATGGCCGCCTCCCGGCCGCAGCTCCACCGCGGCGATGCGGCCCCGCAGCCGCAGCTCCTCCTCCGTCATGGCCACCAGCTGCAGCTCCGTGCCGATCACCCGCACCGTCAGGCTCCCGCCGCCGATCTCCACGGTTTCCGTGCTGTAGGACAGCACCCCCCGGTGCCGGCACATGAAAAACTCCCGCTCGCCTATCAGCTCCATATGCGGCACCCCCGCCGGGATATCCCCCGGCAGGTCCAGCCGCTCCATAGCCGCCTGGCCCGCCCGGGTCAGCCACCCTCTCTCCATGCCGCGCCACCGCCTTTCTCCCGATTCCGTAAACCCTATGCGCGCCGCCGGAAAAACTTGCAAGTCCCACCGCCGGGACGCATACAGTGGCCATGGAGGTGAGGGATATGAAGGGAAAGCTGGCGGCCTGGGGATGCCTGGCGGCTCTTGGGCTTCTGCTGGCCCGGTCGGCGGAAGCAGCCCAGGCCGTCCGGGATGGGCTGGCCCTGTGCGCCGGATCGGTGATCCCTGCGCTGTTTCCGTTTCTGGCGGTGTCGGGCCTGCTGACGGCACTGGACGCCGGGGCGTCCCCGGCTCTGGGTCCTCTGGCCCGGCTGCTGGGGTGCAGCCGGGCCGGAGCTCGGGCCTTTCTCCTGGGCCTTACGGGCAGCTATCCCGTGGGGGCCCGCACCGTGGCCCAGCTGTATCGCCGGGGCGGGATCTCCCGGCGGGAGGCCTGCCGCCTGCTGCTGTTTTCCAACAACTGCGGCCCGGCGTTTATCCTGGGGGTGGCGGGGCTGGGCTGCTTCGGCAGCCTTCGGGCCGGGGTGCTGCTGTGGGGGGTGCATATTCTGGCGGCGCTGGTCATAGCCCTGGCCCTGCCCCGGCAGGCGGCGGAACCGTCGGAACGTCCCGGCTCTGTCCCGGCCCGTCCCCCCCTTGTCCCGGCCCTGATCGCCGCCGTGCGGGACGCCGCCGGGACCATGGTGTACATCTGCGGCTTCGTGGTGTTCTTTCTGGTGCTGCTGCGGGTAATGGGCCGGGTCACGGGTCTGAGCCACCCGGTGCTGTCGGGAGCGGTGGAGCTGACCCAGGGGATCCTGGCCCTGCCCCATACCCGCCGGGGCTTCGTATGGGCGGCGGGCCTGCTGGGCTGGGGCGGCCTGTCGGTCCATGGCCAGTCCGCCGCCGTGCTGTCCGGCACGGACCTGCCCATGGGGCCGTATCTGGCGGCCAAGGCCGCCCACGCCGCCGTGTCCGTGCTGCTGGCCTGGCCGGTGAGTATGTGCCTGTGAAAAAAGAACGCACCTGGCGGTGCGTTCTTTGAGGACAAAAGCCCTGCAGCCTGATTTGTCTGCTATGCACGGTTTATTATGACCGCTTGCAGATATCCGGCCTCTGCCTGTAAAGATACAGCGCCGTTTGCAGGGCCAGTCTTGCATCGCCCTCGGGCTGTCCGCCGGGAAGTATGCCCCACAGCTGATGCAGGCGATAGGCAACCGTGTTGTAGTGCAGGTGCATCAGCTGGGCCATCTGCCGCTGGCTGCCGAAGCAGACAAACCAGCATTCCAGCGTGTCCAGCAGTTCGCGCCGCCGCCCGGACTCCTGGCAAAAAATCGGCGCCAGGTGATCCCGGACATAGGAGGCAATGGCCGCCTCCGGCGAATCGCTGCCAATCATCCGCACCACCCCTGCCGGGTCATCCATCAGGCAGGAAATCCCCTGCGCACGCGCCATTTGCAGCGCCGTGCGGGCGCTGTCATCGGCCCGGAGCAGCCCGCAGATTCCGGCATATGGCCGCCCGATGCCGCAGGAGCTTCTCTCCGGGCATCCGGCGGCGAATATCTTCGCTATACGGGAAAATCTCTCCTCTGCGGCAGGATCATCCCCACACGCCAGCAGGATCACCAGCTCTCCATCCAGCACAGCGGCCCAGACCTGGACACCTGCCTGTCGGAAGCAGCGAACCGCCTCGTGCATCAGGCGGCGTTTTTCCGATGCGGCTGCCTCGATGTGCAGGCGCAGGATCATGTGTGGCTGTTCGGGGTTTATGTCCAGCTCCCGAGCCGTTTGCAGGGCGGCGCTGTCGGAAAGCGGAGCGCTCAGCAGCTGGGCAAGGCACAGCGCTTCTCTCCGTTCCTGCTCGGCCGGAATCTGCCGCCGGGCAATCTCCTGGGACACGGCGCTGGCCAGGTCCGAAAATCTCGCCTGTGCCGGAAGCGCGATCAGCGGAAGGGACAGCCGGTCTGCCGCCTCCACCAGCCCGGCAGGCATAACATCCGGCAGATATCTGCCGGCCTTAATGCAGACGCCGGACAGTCCGCAGCGTTCCGCCGTGGGCAGCAGAGCATCAACGGCCTGCTGATCCCCGGCAATGGAAAAGCCGGTGGTGATAAGCAGTTCACCGGCAGAGAGCCAGCGGGAATAGTCCGGCGTATCTGTCAGGTTGACTCCCCGCACAAGGCGGTCAAGTCCTGCATGGCCGCCGCAGACTCGACTGCAGCTGAAGCTCGGGAGCCTCAGAAGCTCCTCCACAGTGGGATATCGGTCAAAATGGCTCAAGTCCATAGCTGCTCCTTCTTCTGGTTCTCCTTTGTGATACCTTCACAAAGATATCGCAAAAGTTCCCGTCCATTCCACATAGCCGCCGCTTCCCGCCGAATGTATAATTCATGACATCCGGAAACGGAATCTATCAATAGGGAGGCGTCAACTATGACCCAGAATACTACAAAAAAGCCCGCCTGTAAAGAGGTCGGACAGCCGATGCAGGACCGCAGCCGCCTGCGGACGGACTCACGGCAGTGCGCCTTGGAGAAGCAGGAAGCGATCTCCGAGCATGCCCGGCGCTGTACAGATGCCGGACCGGCACAAGCCATGCGCTGCTATGGCTAAAGCTGCTGCGAGCCAGCCCGTGGGCCGACTCGCAGCAACAGATTTTTTGCGTATCGGGATGCTTTATCTTGCGTTATAGGCCCGGATGCCCAGGGCCAGCAGGTCCATGGCCCGCTCCAGGTCCTCCTGCTTGAGCACGTAGGCGATGCGGATCTCGTTGCGGCCCCGGCCGGGGGTGGCATAGAAGGGCTCGCCGGGGGCGAACATCACCGTGTCGCCGTTGTCCTGGAACTCCTCCAGCAGCCAGCGCTGGAAGGCGTCGGCATCGTCCACCGGCAGGGCGGCCATCACATAGAAGGCCCCCTTGGGACACTCGCAGACCACCCCGGGGATGGCCTGGAGCTTCTGCATCACGGTGTCCCGGCGGCGCTTATACTCCTCCCGGACGGCGGCGAAATACTCCGGCCCCACGTCGTACAGGGCGGCGGCGGCCACCTGGTCCAGGGTGGGAACGGACAGGCGGCACTGGGCATACTTCATGGCGTGGGCCATCAGCTCCCGGTTCCGGGTGATCAGGCAGCCGATGCGGGCGCCGCAGGCGGAGAACCGTTTGGACACGGTGTCGATGACGATGACATTCTCCGCCGCGTCCGCAAACTGGCCCATGGACTGCAAGGGCTCCCCGGCGTAGACAAACTCCCGGTACGCCTCGTCGCCGATGATGAACAGGCCGTGCTCCTTGGCCACGTCCACCAGCATGCGCATTTCCTCCGGCGTCAGCACCACGCCGGTGGGGTTGCCGGGGTTGGTGCAGACGATGGCCCGGGTGTGCTCATTGATCTCGGCCTCGATGCGGGCCCGGTCGGCGTAGCGATAGCCTTCGTGGGGGCTGGTGGGAATGGGGTGGATGGACGCGCCGCAGGTGCGCACCATGGTGTTGTAGTTGGGATAGAAGGGCTCGGGAATGAGGATCTCGTCGCCGTCGTCGAGAATGCAGTTGAAGGCGATCTGCAGGGCCTCGGAGCCGCCGTTGGTGATGAGAATGTCACCGGCGTCGAAGTGCATGTCCAGCTTGTCATAGTAATGCCGGATGGCGTCGATGAGCACCGGCATGCCGGGGGAGGGGGCATACTCCAGCACCGGCAGGTCAAAATGCCGCACGGCCTCAAAATACGCCTTGGGCGTCTCGATGTCCGGCTGGCCGATGTTCAGGTGATAGATCTTTCTGCCCTTGGCCTGTGCCGCCACGGCGTAGGGATGGAACTTCCGCATGGGGGACAGGCCGCATTTCTGGACCTTGCTGGAGAATTTCATAACAGGTGACCTCCTACACACTTTTAACAGAATTGGGTGCCCTTTCTACCCTCCATCTTAGCGTATTTTCCGCAAAAGTCAACCTTGAGTTTTTATGGCGGGGAAAGTGCGTGAAAAAGCAAAAGGAGACGGGCCTCGGCCCGTCTCTTTTTGTTAAGACTGTAATATTGCAATTTCTTCACCGAACCCTGCCATCAATGAAAATCCACAAAGAATCTGACCTGTATCGGCCGCCTGCGATTTCTGTTATCCGGCATAGGTGCTATCCCGCTCCTGTTCAGTTATCTCTCGTCCGTAGTGAAATGCTTTATCATATTCGTTGGATTTTTCAATTCTGTTTTGAAAAATTGGGGATACATCGGAATATCCTCGTCCAGCGAGACCCACACCAAGTGTTCTTTGCTGCTGCCTTCCATGAAACTCTCGCTGACCGGCGCAAAAGCATCAGGCACTTTCATATAGAAGATAAGCGAAATCTCATAAATTAGCTTGTTCCGCTTGGAAGGCGCATCGCCATAGAAATAGATTTCGTGCACAAAGCCAAGACGATCAATTTCCATCTGAACGCCTGTTTCCTCCAACACCTCACGGACGACAGCCTCTTCTGCTGTTTCACCGAATTTTACCCTGCCGCCAACGGAGTAGAGATAGTCTCTGTCATTGCCAACCATCAAAATCTTTCCATCCTTCATGATGATTGCGCCGACACGAATATTCAAAATCCCATCGTCACAGGCTACGCACATATCTTTGTTCATTGTTTTTCCACCTCTGCACACAGTTTCAGTGCTGTCATTTTTGCTTTTATCAAGCAAAGTCCTTTTCATCTACGAAAAATTTGACCTGTATCGGTCGCCTGCGACTCCTGTTATCTGGCAAAGATACCGCCCTCCGAATTTTGAATATGCTCTCTGATAGTTGCTTCGTGCTCTTTGCAATAAGCATAACTATTCCGCATAAAATCCTCGATACGCTGACTCTGGTACATGGTGTCCAGCGTGTCCAAAATCGGTTTGCCATCCACCACCATATCGAAGAAATAGGGGTAGACGCAGCCGCCGTTCTCTCTGGGAAAGTAGGGATTGATGGAACGGAGTCGTTCATCCTTCATCACAGACTCAACCACCATTTCACTCAAAATCCATTTGAGTGATGGGCGTTCATATTCATCGTAACTGTCTCCGAACAACCTATTCCATACATGGAACCAAACAAAATGTATGATCTCGTGTATTCCACCACCGATCGCGCCTCTTTCGCTGTTCAGATAGAAGGTATCATAACGGTGTTCTTTCAAAAACCGCGGCTCAATGGGATTCAAGCTCAAATTGCACCGTATGTCGTTAAATAAGTTGGCACAATCCACGCCAAAAGCATCCGATAAAGCTGCTGTAATCCGCGGCTTGCAAGCGTTCCAATGGCGAGTATATAAAGCTGCCTTTTCATTGATCGTATCTTCCAACTTAGCATAAACGGCTCGCATGGTTCGCTCAATGTATTCGTTCCTTTCGGAGAAAGGTAAACTGATCGCATAGGCTTTATCAAGCTGCGGATAGAAACGGTATAGGGGTTCAGACCAAAAGGCTGATTCGGCTTCGGTCTGAAAGTCCATCATCCGCTGAATCATATAATCAACGCCCGGATTTACAAATTCAATGTCCATAGTCTTCTCCAATCAAAAGCAAAACGGATTTGCCACATGCTCCGCCCCGAACACTTTTATCGCCATTCGATACATTGCCTTTGCGTGAATGCGGTCATGCCAGATAAAGCGGCGCAGGACTTTACGCAGTGACCAATCCTCACCATAGCTGCCTTTTCTGACGGTATTTTGCAGAAAATCAGGGTTAGATTCCAGCGATTCAAATCCGCGTTTGCGGCATTCGTATATGTTGCCGTCATGATCGGCCTCCACAGCAATCTCCGCAAAATAATATGTATTCACATTCTTTGTATGCTCGTACATTTCATTTGCCGTGCAGGGGACTTTGCCGTAAAAGGTCTTGCGTTCCGGTGCGGCGGCTGCGTTCTTATCCGGGATAGATTCGTACAATGCGAGGAAATCCTTTGCTGACTTCAGCGCAAGGGTTTTAAGCGCCTCATATTCTTCTATTGTCAGTTGTGCTTGTTCGCTTTCAAAAAGCACATCGGAATCCGCATCCGAAATTGTAAGCTCGGAGCATTTTTCTCCGACGATCACGATTTCCGCTTTGCCCTCGGCCTCCATGCCCAGCCAGCTGCAATAAGAAACGATTTCCTGTGGCATCTTTGCCTTTGCGATTTCGAGGCTTTCGCCACGGGTATATGCACCTACAAAATCCGCCGCATAAAGCAAGGTGTCGCTGCCATTATGCTCCCATACGCAGTTAATGATCATAACGCTCCTCCGATTGTCCAAAAAGGGCGCTGCCCTTTTTGGACAGACTCAGTCCTCGATGACGCCGCCGCCCAGCACCTGGTCCCCTTCGTACAGCACCACCGCCTGTCCGGCGGTGACGGCCCGCTGGGGCCGGTCAAAGACCACCTCCATGCGCCCGTCCGGCAGGGGGGTCACGGCGGCCTCGGCCTCCGTCTGGCTGTATCGGGTTTTGGCGGTGACCCGGATGGAGCCCGCCGGGGCGGCCCCGGCGATCCAGTTCACCCGGCAGGCGGTAAGGCGGCTGGTGAACAGGTCCCGGTCATCCCCCAGCAGAATGGTGTTGTCCCGGGCGTTTTTCCGCACCACATAGACGTGCTTCCCGGCGGACACCCCCAGCCCCTTCCGCTGGCCGGTGGTGTAGCAGGGAAGGCCCCGGTGGCGGCCCAGCACCCGGCCCTCCCGGTCCACAAAGTTCCCGGGCTCCAGGGTCACATGGCCGTATTCCTGCAAAAACGCCGTGTAGTCCCCGTCGGGGACAAAGCAGATGTCCTGGCTGTCGGCCTTGCCGGCGTTCAGCAGCCCCGCCTGGCGGGCGCTTTCCCGGATGGCGGGCTTGTCATAGTCTCCCACCGGCAGCAGCAGATGGGCCAGCTGGCCCTGGGTCAGCTGATAGAGCACATAGCTCTGGTCCTTCCGCCGGTCCCGGCCCCGCAGCAGGCGATACAGCCCCGTGACCGGGTCCCGGTCCACCCGGGCATAGTGGCCGGTGGCGATGTAGTCATACCCCAGCACCAGAGCCCGGTCCAGCAGCGCGCCGAACTTCAGGCAGCGGTTGCAGTCGATGCAGGGGTTGGGGGTATGTCCGGCGCAGTATTCCGCCACGAACCGGTCCATGACCTCCCGGGCGAAGCGCTCCGTCTCGTTGAACACATAAAACTTCATGCCCAGGCGATAGGCCACGGACCGGGCGTCGTCGGCGTCGTCGGCGGAGCAGCAGGTCCCCGCCTTTTCGCCGTTATACAGCCGCAGCATGGCCCCGTCGCACTCGTACCCCTGCTGCCGCAGCAGCAGAGCGGCGGCGCTGCTGTCCACGCCGCCGGACATGGCCACCAATACGCGTTTTCCTTCCATGTGTGACCTCCTATGCATAAAACAGGGAAAAAACGGCAATCCTTCAATCAATATAATTCCTGGTGAACGCCTGGACCGGCAAGGCGTCGGCCAGCTCCACCAGCACCGGGTTGAAGCCGCCGGCATAGTGGAAGAGCGGCTGGCGCACCAGGGTCACGCCGCTGCGGCGGTCCGGCAGGCGCACCGTTACCGCGGTGCCCTCCCCCTGCCGGGAGGAGACCACCAGGCTGCCGCCGTGGCCCTGGGCAATGCGGCGGCACAGAGGCAGGCCCAGGCCCAGCCCGTGGACCGGCAGGTCCATGCTGCTGTGCTGCCAGCGGTCAAACAGCCGCTCCATCTTGTCCTGAGGAATGCCGGGGCCGCTGTCCTTCACGCACAGCAGCACGCACTCCGGCCCCGTCCGCAGGGCCACCTCGATGGTCCCGCCGGGGGGCGTGAATTTCATGGCGTTGGACACCAGGTTCCAGAACAGCCGCTCTAAAAGCTCCCGGTTGGCGGCGATGACGTGGGCCCGGTCCCGGCAGGTGAACACCAGGCGCAGGTCCAGCAGCTCCGCCAGGACCTGCCCCTGGCGGCACAGACCCTCCAGCAGCTCCACCAGCTCCACGTTCTCCGTGTCCAGGGGCTTGTCCTCCGCCAGCATGGGGGCGTCGGACAGGTTGTTCACCACCCGAAGGATCTTGTAATAGCTCTGGCACAGAATGGCGGCGCTGCGGTCCGTTCCGGTGTCCCGGTCCCGCAGCCGCTCCGGAGCCAGGCGGCCCAGAGCCCCATGTATATTGGCCAATGCCCCGCGCAGCTGGACGGCAATCCCCGGCAGCACCTCGCGGAGCATCTGCTTTTCGGCTTCGCTGTATTCCATGTGATACAGCCTCCTTCCACTATTGTTTACGATTCCGGAAAAGCCCGACGCTTATTCCCGGAACGTTCTGTCTGTCATGCAAATTTATACCATACTATATCAAAGAAAGAGGAAAAACACAAGATATTTGTCGCATTCTGGAAAATCAGAAAAATTTTAAAAAGGGTCTTGCATTTTTGGAATTCATCGCATATAATACTAAACGTACCATACATTTGATATATTCCATTACGGAGAGGAAGCTGTGTTTATATGAGCATCAAAGTCGGCATCAATGGTTTTGGCCGCATCGGCCGCATGGTCCTGCGCTGCAGCCTGCAGCACCCCGAGATCGAGATCGTGGGCATCAACGACCTGTGTCCCGCCGATTACCTGGCCTATATGCTGAAGTATGACACCATGCACGGCAGGATCAATGCCCAGGTGTCCTCCGGCGATAATTCCATCATCGTGGACGGCCACGTGATTCCCGTGTACGCCGAGCGTGACCCCGCCAACCTGCCCTGGAAGGAGATCGGCGCGGAGTACGTCATCGAGTCCACCGGCCTGTTCCTGACCAAGGACAAGGCCAAGGGCCATATCGAGGCCGGCGCCAAGCATGTGGTCATGTCCGCCCCCTCCAAGGACGACACCCCCATGTTCGTTATGGGCGTGAACCAGGACAGCTACACCTCCGACATGACCTTCGTGTCCAACGCCAGCTGCACCACCAACTGCCTGGCCCCCATTGCCAAGGTGCTGCACGATAACTTCGGCATTGCCGACGGCCTGATGACCACCGTTCACTCCACCACCGCCACCCAGAAAACCGTGGACGGCGTGTCCGTGAAGGATTGGCGGGGCGGCCGCGCCGCTTCCGGCAACATCATCCCCAGCTCCACCGGCGCCGCCAAGGCCGTGGGCAAGGTGATCCCCAGCCTGAACGGCAAGCTCACCGGTATGTCCATGCGCGTGCCCACCCTGGACGTGTCCGTGGTGGACCTGACTGTGAACCTGGAGAAGCCCGCCAGCTATGACGAGATCTGCGACGCCATGAAGAAGGCCGCCGAGGGCCAGCTGAAGGGCATTCTGGATTACACCGACGAGCCCGTGGTGTCCTCCGACTTCCTGGGCAACACCCACACCTCTATTTTCGACGCCAAGGCCGGTATCGCCCTGACCGACACCTTCGTGAAGGTGGTCTCCTGGTACGATAACGAGATCGGCTATTCCGATAAGATCCTGTGCCTGATTGAGCACATGTATTCCGTGGATCACAAGTAAATCCAGCCAATTTCCCCTTTTATTGTTTTCCTTCTTTTTGTTCCGGAAAAAACGCCGTCCATCCTGGGCGGCGTTTTTTCCGTCCTCCGGCAAGGGGATATACAAATATAAGCGCCGCACCGGCGCCCTTTGAGTGTAAAAATAGCCGCCCGGCGGGGGAGTTTCCCCCGCCGGGCGGCTTTGATATATATCCGGTTGTCGGGAAAAGGGCGGTTATTCCGCCAGCAGGCCCGCGTGGACCATGGCGTGGTACAGGCCGTCCTCCGCCGGGGTGCCGGTGACATACTCCGCCACCGCCTGCACCCGGGCCGGGGCATTGCCCATCACCAGCGGGTGTCCCACGCATTGCAGCATCTCCAGGTCGTTGGCGCTGTCGCCAATGGCATAGCAGTCGGCCAGGTCCTCACCCAGGGCCTGGGCCACCGCCAGGCAGCCGGAGGCCTTGGAATACCCCCGCACCGGCAGCTCCAGCATGTTGCCCCGGTCGATGATCTGGCACATGGGGGCCACCTCCGCCAGGAACTCCTCCCGGAGGCTGTCCGGCGCCGTCAGCACGCACACCTTGTCAAAGTGGAAGTCCGGGTCTCCGTCGGGCTGTCCCACCCGGACGCCCCGGGCCTCCAACCGGGCGATGGCACCCCGCAGCTCCCGGTTCACGATGCCGTGTGGGGTGTCGCACCAGATGCGCTCCGCCTCCTCAAAGTACATATCCACCCGGCACCGGCGGCCGATCTCCAGAATTTTCCGGCTGGTCTCCCGGTCGAAGCCCACATGGCGGATGATCTTCCCGTCCAACTGGATATACTGGCCGCAGGAGCACACCAGTCCGTCAAAATCCATGTCCATAAGCTGCGGGTCCATGGCAAGCCTGGGCCGCCCGGTGTTGATGACGCAGTGGTGCCCCGCCTGGCGCAGCCGCCGCACCGCCGTCACGGCGGAGGGGGGAATGGTGCCGTCCAGGTCCATAACGGTGCCGTCGATGTCAAAGAAAATAATGCTCATATTCCGGTTCTCTCCCTATGTATTTTCCTCAGCTTGTCAAAAAAGACTTTTTTGACAAGCTGAGTGCGGTTTTTCAGAACTTAAAAAGTTCTGAAAAACCTGTGATTGCAAACGAAAGACACCCCTGATGGGTTTCTTTCGTAACTATCTTCCTTTCCGATGGCGGAAGATTTCCGAGTTTTTCGACAGTCTCTTTTCCCATTCATTGTACGGCAATTTCCCCCGAAAGGGAATCCGCATAATGCACAAATGTGCCGCCCCGGCGGACGGGAGTTTTTCCCGGGCTTGCAATGGCCGCCGCTCTCTGCTACAATAAAGCAAAATCGCCAGAGCATCCAAGGAGGAACATCCCATGACCAAGCAGGAAACCTATGACTATCTCCGGGCCCGGGGCGTGGCCTTTGAGATCACCGAGCACCCGGCGGTGTTCAACATGGAGGAGTGCGCCGCCGTGGATATGCCATATCCGGAGGACGACGCCAAGAACATCTTCGTCCGGGACGCCAAAAAGCAGAATTACTATCTCATCACCATCCGCCACGACAAGCGGGTGGACCTGAAGGAGTTTCAGCGCCGCCACGGCACCACCCGGCTGAGCTTCGCCTCCCCGGAGGACCTGATGGCCCGGCTGCACCTGACCCCCGGGTCCGTGACGCCTCTGGGCCTGCTGAACGATCCGGACCGGTCGGTGCAGTTCTATCTGGACCGGGATTTCGAGGGAGGCCGCATCGGCGTTCACCCCAACGACAACACCGCCACCGTGTGGCTGTCCACCCGGGACCTGCTGGACCTGCTGCGGGAGCACGGCTCCCCGGTCCAGTGGGCAGAGATCTGAGGTAAGGAGGTCCGCCATGAATCCCACCGATCTGCTGGCCGCTCTGCACACGGCGGAGCGGCTGAAGGACACCACCCGCCACTGCTGCACCTCTCACCGCCGCCCGGAAAGCGTGGCAGAGCACAGCTGGCGCATCGCCCTGATGGCCTTCTGGCTGCGGGACGAGTTTCCGCAGGCGGATATGGACCGGGTCATCCGCATGTGCCTGATCCACGACCTGGGGGAGTGCTTCACCGGCGATATCCCCACCTTCCGCAAAACGGCGGAGGACGAGGAACGGGAGGAGCGGCTGCTGCATGAGTGGGTGGACACCCTGCCCGCCCCTTATGGAACGGAGATGCGCGCCCTGTATCGGGAGATGGCCGCCCAGGAGACTCCGGAGTCCCGCATCTATAAGGCCCTGGACAAATTTGAGGCCGTGATCCAGCACAACGAGTCCCCCATCGACACCTGGGAGCCTCGGGAATACGACCTGAACCGCACCTACGCCATGGAAAACGCCGCCTGGTCCCCCTATCTGACCCGCCTGCGGCAGGCCATCCTCCGGGAAACGGAGGAGAAGATCGCCAACGAACAATAAACGGCAGTCCCCCGGCCCAGGCCGGGGGACTGCTTTGCTTATTCGTGTTCCTGCTGCTTTCGCTCATGCCGCCGGCAGACGGCCCGATAAATCAGCAGCCCCACACCGGACACCGCCAGGGTCACGGCGAAAACCAGGATGGCGAACTGATAGTCCTTCACCCCCAGGGCGCTGCCGCCGATGGTGGAGGTCAGCACCGAGGGCAGACGCCCCACGGTGCACAGCAGCAGCCACTTGCCCCAGGACAGGTCCGTCAGCCCGGCGAAGTAGCACAGCAGGTCCTTGGGGGTGCCCGGCACGGTGAATATCAGCCAGAACAGGGCGTCCCGCTTGGGGGAGCTTTGCAGGAATTTCAGCTTCTCCAGCTTCTCCCGGGGGAAGAAGATCTCCACCAGCTCCCGGCCGAACCGCCGCACCAGGGCAAACACCGCCACGCTGCCCAGAACCCCCCCCAGCAGACACAGCACGCTGCCCCGCAGGGCCCCGAAGGCATAGCCGCCGCTGATCTCCAGCGGCTCCCCGGGGATCACAGCCACCACCACCTGCAAAAACACCATGCCCACATAGGCGGCCATGCCCAGCAGGCCGTGGCCGTCCACCCACAGGCGGAACTCCTCCGGCCGGGAGGCAAATCGCACCAGGGGGCGGCCAATGAACCATCCCACCGCCGCCGACAGCAGCAGGAAGATGGCGATGGCCGCCCAGGCGATGAGCTTTTTCTGTTTATCCGTGAAAACATGCTTGTCCATAAGAAACCTCGATCTGTTGATATGGACATTATACCACATTCTTCCGACCGTTTTTGAACAGACCGTGAAATAATCCTTAAACCGGGGTTACGCCCTTAAAGATATCACAATAAGCAATCCGCTTCCGGCAAAAATCGGAAGCGGATTGCTTATTTTTTATTGTTCTGCCGGGCCGGGGATGTCGCCCACGCCGTCCAGCACCAGCCGGGGGCGGTAGGGGAACTTGGCGATGTCCTCCCGCCGGGTGACGCCGGAGAGCACCAGCACCGTGTCCAGACCGGTTTCGATACCGGCCACCATGTCGGTGTCCATGCGGTCGCCGATCATCACGGCGTCCTCTGAGTGGACCCCCAGAATCCGCAGGCCCGTGCGCATCATCAGGGGGTTGGGCTTGCCCACGAAATAGGCGCTCTGGCCGGTGGCCATCTCGATGGGGGCGATCATGGCCCGGCAGGCGGGGATGATGCCGTCCTCCGAGGGGCCGGTCAGGTCGCTGTTGGTGCCGATGAGCCGGGCGCCCTTCAGCACCAGCCGCACCGCCCGCAGGATGTTCTCGTAATTATAGCTGTTGCCCTCGCCGATGATGACATAATCCGGGTCCACGTCGTTCATGGTGATGCCCTCGTCGTGGAGGGCCATGATCAGCCCCGCCCCGCCGATGACATAGGCGCTGCACCCCGGGGCCTGGCTGCTGATGAACCGGGCCGTGGCCAGGGCGCTGGTGTAAAAGTGGCTCTCGTCCACGTCCAGGCCCATGCGCCGGAGCTTCTGCTGCAGCTCCTTGGGGCTGCGCTCGGAGGAGTTGGTCAAAAACAGGAAATTCTTCTCCTCGCGATACAGCCAGTCCACAAATTCCTTCACCCCCGGCAGCAGCCGGTTGCCGTGATAGATGACACCGTCCATGTCGCAGATAAAGCCTTTTTTCTGTCGCAGCTGGTCCATAAGAATCCTCCTATATGATAAAATTTACCGATTTCCGCAGTTTTTCCGCCAGATCAGGGCCAGACCCCGCAGCAGCAGACTGTCGTCGTGCCGGATCCTCCGGCGGCAGTAGGGGGTAATGATCCCGGACAGGCCCCCGGTGGCCACGGCAGTACAGGGCTGCCCCAGCTCCTCCTCCATGCGGTCCAGCAGACCGTCGGCCATGGCGGCGGCTCCGTAAATGGCGCCAGCCTGAAGGCTGTCCTCGGTGACGGAGCAGATGACCTTCCCCGGGGCCTCCAGGGCGATATCCGGCAGCTGGGCCGTGCCGGAAAACAGGGCGCGGAGACTCAGCTTCACCCCTGCCAGGATCACGCCGCCCCGATAGCGGCGCTGCCGGTCCACCACCGTCACGGTGGTGGCGGTGCCGAAGTCGAACACCACCACCGGCAGGGGATACTCCGCCGCAGCGGCGGCGTCGGCGGCCAGCAGATCCACCCCCAGGGTCTCCGGCTGTTCAATGGCGATGTCCAGCCCGGCGGGGGTGGTGGGCCCCACGATGAAGGCCTCCAGCCCCGTGACCCGGCGGATGGCGTCGGCGGTCTCCGCCGTCAGCCGGGGCACCACCGAGCCGATCACGGCCCCTTCCGGGGCGTCATGGCCCGCCAGCACCTGCCTCACGGCGTCCTCGTAGGCCGCAAGGGGCAGCATCTCTCCCGAGGGGATGCGGCGCTGGGATACCACCCGATCCCCGTGGTCCAGCAGGGCAAGAACAATGTTGGTGTTTCCGATGTCGGCAGTCAGCAGCATAAAATTTCCTCACTTATACAGCGTTTTAGCTTGGCCGGAAAGCTTGCGCTTTCTGGCCAAGCCGGGGATATTTCAGGATTGCTTCCTGGGAATGGTCACGGTGATGGTGGTGCCCTTGCCGGGCTGGCTCTCCAGCTGCACGGTTCCGTGGTGATAGGCCACGGCGTGCTTCACGATGGACAGGCCCAGGCCGGTGCCGCCGGAGGCCTTGGAGTGGCTCTTATCCACCCGGTAAAACCGCTCGAAGATCCGGGACTGGTGCTCCGGGGCGATGCCGATGCCGGTGTCCGCCACGGAGATCACGGCGTTTTCGCCGGCATCCGACACGGTGACCCGGACGCTGCCGCCGGGGACGTTGTACCCGATGGCGTTGTCGCAGAGGTTATAGATGGTCTCGTGCAGCAGACGGCGCACGCCCTCCGCCTGGACGTCCTGTCCCTCCACGGTAAGGCTGACCTGGCTTTTCTCGGCCTTGTCCCGCAGGTCGGCGGCAATGTCCCGGCACAGAGCCGGGATGTCCACCTGCTCCCAGGGCAGGGGGGCCCCCTCGTCCAGCTGGGACAGACGGATGATGTCGCCGATGAGGGCCACCAGCCGCTGGGCCTCCCGGCGGATGTGGCCCACGAACCGGGGCAGGTCCTCCTGCTTCACCAGACCGTTTTCAATCAGCTCGGCGCTGCCGATGATCCCCTGGAGGGGGGTCTTCAATTCGTGGGAGACGTTGGCGGTGAACTCCCGGCGGCTCTGCTCCGCCGTCTCCTGCTGGGTGATGTCGAAGGCCAGCAGCACCGCGCCCAGCACGTCTTCGCCGGACCGGATGCGGGAGATGTCGAACTGATAAATGCGGCCCGGGCGCTGCACATGGACCTCGCTGTGGCCGGAGGTCATGGCTTCCTCCAACGCGGCGCTGACGTCCCGGCTGCGGTCCACCGTCAGGAAATCCTGGCCCAGGCAGGTCTCGTCCGCCTCGAAAATCCGGCAGGCGGCGGGGTTGATGCTCAGCACAGCCCCGGCGTCGTCCAGCAGCACCAGGCCCTCCTGCATATGGGAGGTGATCTGTTGGAACTCGTCGGACCGGCGGCGCAGGTCCGTCAGCTGGCTGTCGATCTGCCGCCGCTGGACGTTGATGCGGCACAGCAGGGGGGACAGCTCCTCATAGGTGTCGTTTTCCAGGGGGTGCTCCAGGTCCAGGGCGTTCAGGGGCGCGGTGATGCGGCGGGACAGGCGGCCCGCCAGCAGGCCCGACAGGATCAGGGCCACCGCCGCCGTCAGCAGAATGGCCGGCAGCATTCCCAGCAGCAGCATCCCCACGGTGGCCCGGCTGATGGAAATGCGCAGCACCGTGCCGTCCGGCATCCGGCGGGCATAGTAGCTGGTTTTTTCCAGCAGGGTGCTGGAATAGCGGGTGGAGTGGCCGGAGCCGGTGCGCAGAGCCTCCCGCACCTCGGTGCGGTCGCCGTGATTTTCCAGGCTTTCGGCGTCCCGCTTGGTGTCGCACAGCACCGCCCCGTCCGGGGCGATCCAGGTCAGGCGGTAGCGGTCCGCCGTGAGCTTGTTCAGATAGTCGCGGCCCTGGGTTTCTACCGCGGCGGCGGCCAGCTGCAGCTGATCCTGCAATTGGTTTTCCTGCACGGAGGCAAAATAGCTGTACAGGCAGGTCATGACGATGGCCACCGCCGCTAAAAGCACGGCGGCAGCGGACACCATAAACGAGCGGAAAATTTTCTTGGTCATTCTTGTTCCTCCAGCCGGTAGCCCACGTTGCGGACGGTCTGGATGAGACTGCCGTAGGGGCCCAGCTTCTGGCGCAGTGTGCGGATGTGCATATCCACGGTGCGGGTCTCGCCGCAGTAATCGGTGCCCCATACCTGGGCCATCAGCTGGTCCCGGGTAAAGGCCATGCCGGGGTGGGACAAAAGTAGCCGCAGCAGTTCGTATTCCTTATAGGTCAGGGGCACCCGCTGTCCGTCGCAGGAGACGGTGTGGGCGTCCTGGTCCAGGGTCAGGCCGGACAGGTGCAGCACGTGGCTGGGCCTGGCACAGCGGCGCAGCACCGCCTTCACGCAGGACACCAGCTCCATGACCCCGAAGGGCTTGGTGAGATAGTAGTCCGCGCCCAGGTCCAGGGCCTGGATCTTGTCATATTCCGCCCCCCGGGCCGTGGCCATGACCACGGGGATGGAGCGGGTAGCCGGGGCGGCCCGCAGGCGGCGCAGCAGCTCCACCCCGTCCACGCCCGGAAGCATTACGTCCAGCACCACCAGCTCCGGCAGCTCCTGGGCCGTCCCGATGGCGGACCAGAAGGCCGTCCCGTCGGCAAAGCCCCGGGCCTGGAACCCGGTGGACTGCAGGGTGTATACCTCAATATCAAGGATACTGGCATCGTCCTCTACGCACCAGATCATGGGTTATCCCTCCTTGTGCCGGCCGGTGATGGAAAAAATCACCCACTCAGCGATGTTGGTGGCGTGGTCGCCGATGCGCTCGAAATACTTGGCGATCATCAGCAGGTCCAGGGAATACTCCCCGTCCGCGGGGTCGCCGGCGATGCGGGAAATCAGGGCCTGCTTCACCTGGCAGAAATAGGCATCCACGGTGTCATCGGCGGCCAGAACGGCCTCTGCTTTTATTGTATCATGTTTTACGAATGCGTCAACACTTTCTGTCACCATAGAGATGGTTGCCCGGGCCATCTGGCACAGGATATCGTCGTGCTCGGCGGTGCGGCCCCGGAGGAAGGTGACGATCTCGGCGATGTCCTCGGCCTGGTCGCCGATGCGCTCCATGTCGGTGATCATTTTCAGGGCGGCGGAGATCTGGCGCAGGTCCCGGGCCACCGGCTGCTGCTGCAGCAGCAGCTTCAGGCACAGGGACTCGATGGTGCGCTCCTTCTGGTCGATCTCCGTGTCCAGGGGGCCCACCTGGGCGGCCAGGGCGGGGTCTCCCTCCGTCAGGGCCTTGGAGGCCAGGGCGATGACCTCCTCGCACAGGGCGCCCATTTCAATCAGCTCCCGGTTCAGCAGCGCCAGCTGCTGGTCAAACTGTCTTCTCATTATCCGAACCTCCCGGTGATGTAGTCCTCGGTGCGCTTGTCGGCGGGGGCGGAGAACAGCTGCTCCGTTTTGCCGAACTCCACCAGCTCGCCCAGCAGGAAAAAGGCCGTGTTGTCGGAGATGCGGGCCGCCTGCTGCATATTGTGGGTGACCATGACCACGGTGTAGTGCTCCTTCAGCTCCAGGGCCAGGTCCTCGATTTTGGAGGTGGAGATGGGGTCCAGGGCGCTGGTGGCCTCGTCCATCAGCAGCACCTCCGGCTCCACGGCCAGGGCCCGGGCGATGCACAGGCGCTGCTGCTGGCCGCCGGAGAGGCCCATGGCGCTTTTCTTCAGCCGGTCCTTCACCTCGTCCCAGATGGCGGCGGAGCGCAGGGAGCGCTCCACGATGTCGTCCAGCTTGGCGTGGCTGCGGATGCCGTGGGTCCGGGGCCCGTAGGCCACGTTGTCATAAATGCTCATGGGGAAGGGGTTGGCCTTCTGGAACACCATGCCGATGCGCTTGCGCAGCAGGGTGGGGTCCACCCTGGCGTCATAGATGTTCTTCCCGTGGAAGTCCACCTCCCCTTCGATCTTCACGGAGGGGATCAGGTCGTTCATGCGGTTCAGCGTCCGCAGGAACGTGGATTTGCCGCAGCCGGAGGGGCCGATAAAGGCGGTGATCTGCCGCTCCGGAATGGCCACGGACACATCGTGGAGGGCGCGATTCTGCCCGTACCACAGATGCAGGCTCTTGGCCTCAAGAATCGGTTCCATAAATTGCCTCATTTCTTTCGCAGCTTCCGCCCCACCAGGGAGGCGGTCAGGTTGATCAGCAGGGTCAGCACCATCAGGATGGCGGCGATGGAGAAGGCCAGGGCCGTCTCGCCCCGCTCGGTGGCGTAGACATACAGGGCCACGGTCAGGGAGGCGGCGGAGGTGTGCAGGGACTTGATAAAGCCCACCAGCTCCAGGCCGAAGCCCGCCGTATACAGCAGGGCGGCGCTTTCACCCACAATGCGGCCCACCGCCAGGATGCAGCCGGTGACGATGCCGTCCACGGCCCCGGGCAGCACCACGGTGCGGATCATGTGCCACTTTCCGGCTCCCAGGCCCAGGGCCCCCTCCCGATAGGACTGGGGCACGGTTTTCAGGCTCTCCTGGGTGGTGCGGACGATGGTGGGCAGGATCATCACCACCAGCGTCAGGCCGCCGGCCAGGATGCCCGCCTTCAGGCCCAGCCGCTGCACAAACAGCAGCATACCCACCAGGCCGAAGATGATGGAGGGGATGCCCGTCAGGGTCTCGGTAGCGAACTCGATGACGGCCACCAGCCGGCGGTTGGCGGCGTACTCCGTCAGATAGATGGCGGCCCCCACGCCCAGGGGCAGGACGATGACCATGGCCACCACGATGATATACAGGGTGTTGAGAATGTTGGGCAGGACGCCCACGGTGTTCTTGATATAGCTGGTCTGGCTGGTCAGCAGGGACCAGGTGATGCCCGGCACCCCGCGATAGAAGATATAGCCGATGAGAAACAGCAGCAGGGCGCAGGTCAGTCCCGCGCACAGCCACACCAGAAACCGCAGCCCCCTGTCATACAGACGGCGGCGGGGCGACAGCTTTTCCTCCATGGGTCAGTCCTCCTTCTTTTTTTTGATGAACACGTTGAGAAATACGTTGATGAGCATAATGAACAGAAACAGCACCAGGCCGATGGAAAACAGGGCCTGCTGATACAGGCTGCCCACCGGGGCGTAGGACATGCCGGAGATGATGCCGGTGGTGAGAAACCGGACGGACTGGAACAGTCCCGGCATATTGGCCACGTTTCCGGCCACCATGATGATGGCCATGGCCTCGCCGATGGCCCGGCCCACGCCCAGCACCACGGCGGTGGCCACGCCGCTGCGGGCGGCGTGGAGGCTGACCCGGAAATAGGTCTCCGTGGCGGTGGCTCCCAGGGCCAGGCTGGCCTCCTCATACTCCCGGGGCACCGCCCGCAGGGCCGTTTCCGACACGTTGATGATGGAGGGCAGCACCATGATGGACAGCACCAGGATGGCCGCCAGCAGACAGGCTCCGGAGCCTAAGGAGAAGGTGGTGCGGATCAGGGGCACCAGCACGATCATGCCCACCAGGCCGTATACCACCGACGGGATGCCCGCCAGCAGCTGCACGGCGGTGCGGATCACGGCGGCGGCCCTGGGCGGGGCCAGCTTTGCCAGGAAGATGGCCGTCATCAGGCCGATGGGCACGCCGATGACCATGGCCCCGGCGGTGCCGTATATGGAGGTGAGGATGAAGGGGAGAATGCCGTACTGGGCCCCGGTGGTGGTGTTGGTGGGGTCCCAGACCTGGCCGAACAGGAATTTGAACAGGCCGATCTCCCGGATGGCGGGCAGGCCCGAAATGATCAGATACACGCTGATGATCAGCACGAAGCCCACGGCCACGATGCCGCACAGCAGGAACACCAGGTGGATCACATTTTCCAGGGCCTTACGGGCCCCTGTATTCTTTGAACGCATAGTCGGTTCCTTTCTGGTCCGGAACGGGAAAGGCCCCTGGCCCGGGATTCGGGTCAGGGGAGGTTTCCCGGGGTGGTTACTTGGCCACGGGCACCGCACCGGCGTTCTTGATGAGGTCGGAAGCGGCGGCAGAGGTGGCGAAGTCAAAGAAAGCCTGGGCAGCGGCGGAGAGAGTAACGCCTTCCTTGGTCACCAGCACGAAGGGGCGCTGGATCTGGTAGCTGCCATCCAGGACGGTGGCTTCGGTGCAGGCCACACCGCCCACGGTGAGGGCCTTGACAGTGGACTTGCCTTCCACGGCGGACAGAGATGCGTAGCCGATGGCGTTGGGGTTGCCGGCAACGGCCTCAATGACGCCGCCGGTGGAGGTCAGCTCCTGGTCCAGCTTGCAGGCATCCTTGGTATCGGTGATGGACTCGAAACCGTCCCGGGTGCCGCTGCCGGACTCACGGCCGATGCAGGAGATGGCGCCGGGGTCGCCGCCCACCTCGCTCCAGTCGGTGATCTTGCCGGTGAAGATGTCGGCGATCTGCGCAACGGTCAGATCGGCAACCTTGCTATCGGCGTTGATGATGATGGCGATGCCGTCCAGGGCCACGGTGGTCTCCTGGAGACCGGCGGACTTCTCCTGGTCCTTCAGGGCCCGGGAGGCCAGGCCGATGTCGGTGGAGCCGTTCCTCACGGCCTCGATGCCTGCGCCGGAGCCGGTGGGGTCATAGGTGACGGTGACGCCGGGATTGTCGGTGGTGAACTGCTCCTTCAGCGCGCCAATGACCTTGTCCATGGAGGTGGAGCCGTTGGTGGACACGGAGCCGGAGAGAGCGGCGTTGTTATCGTCGTTCTTAGGGGTGTCATTGCCCTTCTGACCGCAGCCGGCCAGGATGCCCAGTGCCATGACAATGCACAGGGCCATAGAAAGAAACCTTTTCATTTTTCAGAATCTCCTTTCGATTCAACGGATTTCGGATATCCTCGGTACAGTTCATAGAATACGGGCCGGATGTAAAGCCGGAAAGGCGTGTTTTGTAAAATCCCGGTAAAATGCCGGACCCGGCCAAGGGCGAAATTTTCGCCGCCCGGCTTTACGGATGCCCGGCGGCGTGGTATACTCCAAAAGACGGAGAACGAGAAAAATCGGAAAGAGATGAGTCCTGTGCGGAAAAATCAGACAGAGGGGCTGCTGCGGAAGCTGCCCCGGCCCGCCGGGAAGAAACCGGCCCCGGCTGCCAATAAGGAGTAAATAACATGAAATATCAGGCGATTTTATTTGATATGGACGGAACACTGCTGGACACCCTGACGGATATGCAGGCGGCGGTGAACTACATCCTGGAAAAATACGGCTATCCCACCCGGACCTTAGAGGAGGTGCGCCGGTTCGTGGGCAACGGCGCGGGACCACTGATTCACCGGGCCCTGCCCCAGGGGGTGGACCCGGACCGGGAGGCGGAAATCCTGGCGGACTACCGGGCCTATTACCAGGCCCACAACTGCGTGGAGACCCGGCCCTATGACGGCATCGGGCCGCTGCTGGAGCGGCTGCGGCAGGCAGGCGTGCGGACGGCGGTGGTGTCCAACAAGCCGGACCGGACCACCCGGACCCTGGCGGCCCAGTTCTTCCCGGAGCTGGATGGGGCCATGGGCCAGCGGGAGGGCATCGCCTCCAAGCCCGCCCCGGATATGGTCCGGGCGGCTCTGGACCAGCTTCACGCGGCCCCGGAGGAGACTCTGTATGTGGGCGACAGCGAGGTGGACGTGGCCACCGCCCGGAACGCCGGGCTGGACATGATCGGCGTGGCCTGGGGGTTCCGGGGCCGGGCGGCTCTGGAGGCCGCAGGCGCGCCCCTGGTGGCGGACACCCCGGAGCAGCTGCTGGACATGCTGCAATGACCCCAAATCACGAAACGAGGTGCGATATGCATACATTTATGGTGCCCTGCCTGCTGGGCCTGGAGAAATTGGTGGGCGACGAGATCCGGCGGCTGGGCTTGAAGGACGTGCAGGTGGAAAACGGCCGGGTGCTGTGCCGGGGGGAGCTGTCTGACCTGGCGCGGCTGAACATCAACCTGCGCTGCGGGGCGCGGGTGCTGCTGGTGCTGGGCCGGTTCCCGGCCCGCAGCTTTGAGGAGCTGTTTCAGGGCACCCGGGCCATCCCCTGGGAGGAGTATCTGCCCCGGGACGCGGCCTTCCCGGTGAAGGGCTACTCCATCTCCTCCCAGCTGCACGCGGTGCCCGCCTGCCAGTCCATCATCAAAAAGGCCATGGTGGAGCGGATGAAGGCCCACTACGGCCTGGAGCAGTTCCCGGAGGACGGGGTCAAGTATCAGGTGCGGTTCTCCCTGTTCAAGGACGAGGCCATGATCTGCCTGGACAGCTCCGGGGAGGGACTGTATAAGCGGGGCTATCGGGCCGTGGGCGTGGAGGCCCCCCTGCGGGAGACGCTGGCGGCGGCCATGGTGACCCTGTCCCGCTTCCGGGGCCGGGACCCCTTCTGCGACCCCTTCTGCGGCAGCGGCACCATCTGCATCGAGGCGGCGCTGATCGCCATGAACCGGGCCCCGGGCCTGGACCGCAGCTTCGACGCCCAGCGCTGGGGCTTCGTGCCCTCCGGGGACTGGCTGACCGCCGCCGGAGAGGCCATGGACAAGGAGTTCCACGGCCGGTACGACATCTGGGGCGGCGACGTGGACCCCCGGGCCGTGGCCATCGCCCGGGACAACGCCCGGAAGGCCGGGGTAGAGGATGTGGTGCGCTTCGAGGCGGCGGATATGCGGAATTTCCGCCGGGACGACACCTATGGCCAGCTGGTGACCAATCCGCCCTACGGCGAGCGGCTGCTGGAGCGGCAGGAGGCCGAGGCCCTGTACCGGGACTTCGGCAAAATGTGGGAGCGTCTGCCGGATACCTGGCGGACCCTGGTCCTCAGCAGCCACACGGAGTTTGAGCGCACCTTCGGCCACCAGGCCAAGAAGAAGCGCAAGCTCTATAACGGCATGATCAAGTGCGACCTGTTTATGTACGGCAACGTATAAGCACCCGCCCCGGGCATTTTATTTGCACCCGGCAGCTTCCTGTGATATAATGACGGCATCACACGGATCAATTATCAAGGAGGCGCAGCTATGCAAAAGCTGGACAAACAGTTCCATATCCACTGCGTGGAGGGCGACGTGGGCCGTTACGTCATCCTGCCCGGCGACCCCGGCCGCTGCGAAAAGATCGCGGCCCTGTTCGACGACGCCCATTTTGTGGCCCAGAACCGCGAATTCACCATCTATACCGGCACCCTGCTGGGGGAAAAGGTCTCCGTCTGCTCCACCGGCATCGGCGGCCCCTCCGCCTCCATCGCCATGGAGGAGCTGCACAACATCGGCGCGGATACCTTCATCCGGGTGGGCACCTGCGGCGGCATTGACCTGGACGTGCGCTCCGGCGACGTGGTGGTGGCCACCGGCGCCATCCGCTTTGAGCACACCAGCCGGGAGTATGCCCCCATCGAGTACCCGGCCGTGGCCAATTTCGACGTCACCTGCGCCCTGGTGCAGGCTGCCAAAAATCTGGGCAAGTCCCTGAAAACCGGCGTGGTGCAGTGCAAGGACGCCTTCTATGGCCAGCACAGCCCCGCCAGAATGCCGGTGTCCTATGAGCTGCTGAACAAGTGGGAGGCCTGGAAGCGCCTGCATGTGAAGGCCAGCGAAATGGAAAGCGCCGCCCTGTTTGTGGTGGCCGACGCCCTGGGCTGCCGCTGCGGCAGCTGCTTCCATGTGATCTGGAACCAGGAGCGGGAAGCCGCCGGGTTGGACCAGGACATGAGCGAGGACACCACCTCCGCCGTGGAGGTGGGCGTGGAGGCCCTGAAGCTGCTGATCCAGGCGGACCGGCAGGCGTAAATTGCAGAAAACGGGCGGCCCCGGTCAGGGGCCGCCCGTTTCAGCCTGTCAAAAAAGTCTGCCACTGTCAAAAAATTCAAGAGCATTGCAATTTATTGCTCTGATTCTCCCGCAGTGAGTTTAGCGGGACGCGTATCTTCGTCCTCAAGATTATCGTACCATGCACAAACGTAATGATAGTCATATATTCTCTGCAACAGCCCTAAACGGTCTGAAATATCATTCATACTTGTATCCGTCACGGGCGTACAGCACGTATCGATCTTCTGTTGCTCAAGCACAGAGATTTTCCCCGCTTCCTTTGAAGCGGCCAATGTAAGCAGAGCGACTTCTTTTCCAGCGTTTGCATCGACCATGCGATTGAATGCCATCAGCATTTCAGGTCTCTTGGCCGCAATCAGACTGGCAACATTTGAATATGCAAACTTCAGGTACTTGGATGATGCCCAATATGGTGTAACTGAACCATCATAAGGGTTCAGATAGATATGGTTGAAATTATCAATGTCTACTATGCAACCGTGTACCCTTCCATAGAATGAATACTGGTCCTTGTGCAGGGCTTTCCACAATCTCATATCCGCATACATGGCCTTATCCGCCTTGCATTGGGAAACATATTTCTGGTAGCAGTTTTCAACCTCCTCTTCGTTGAGAACAACAGATTGGATCTGCCTTGATATACTGTATAAAGCATCCCAATATTTTGAAAACTTCCGCATCACTGCACTTGCATATTCGGGCAACCTCTGGTAGTAATACTCCAAGGGCTGGTTGAGATTTCTTTTCTTCCCGCCATACATAATGTGTTTAGTTCCTATTTCAGAAAAGCCCACAAACATAAAATAACCGGAATTTTTGACAAGTTTGATGGAACGGATGCCTGAAAATTTTGGCCTGGGTGTAGTTGATATTTTCTGATAGAAGCTCCAATAATCATCCAGCGTTATATCGTGGATACCGTCTTTGTATTTCTCCGGTGAAAAACCGGTATCATTGAGTTCGGCAGCAAGATCAGTACGTAACTTGTTCATTGCATCTTCGCTTGTACCAGTCGCCCACCTCCACTCCTCTATATCGGCAGGCATACAGTAACCAATAACATCCCTGCTGACGTTATAAAAGGTCTCATCCGAAATATCTGACAAAGGTATGGTGTGTGCAATGTTAAGCTCCGGGTTATATATACCTAAATTTTTTATCTCTTGAAACTCCGGGTGCCTTGAATGAATGCCCAATATGTAGTAAACCAGTATCTGCAACGTGTGTTCTTTCGTAGGAGCGGCATCAGAAATCTTAAAATCCCACAGCGTATCCCGGGTCAGGTAATCACCGTCACCGCTGTCGATAATACGATTATAGCCACCTTCAAAAGTAAATCCGCTGGAAATAATTGGGCCAACACTTTTCAAGAAGGTACAGCTACGGTTAACCAGTATGGTAATGTTTTCCACCATTTGTTTGCTGGGACGTATCCTGTCAACAGGTGAAAAATAGCTCTTCCCCCTACGGTATGCAACGTCATAGCCGACCAGCTGGCAGGCATTACGGATTGATGCGGCATCCAACCCTCTAACATTGTCTAACAACCGATTCGCATTATCAAGCTCGTCGACTTTCTCTGCCCCCATCAAAGAAACGCGAAAAGCGTCTTGTTTCGGTGTTCCATTCACAAATCTTGTTAGATAATCAACAGCTAATCCTTGAATTGGCTTGTATGCAGAATCTAATTTTTCAATTTCGTATTGGTCGTAGTATTCGATTGCTCTTAATCCTTTGGGCGGAATGTAGCCCCCTCTTGGCTGGCTAACTTTTTTTATTCTCGCTGTCACTGAAAACAAAACATTCACTCCCTTAGTCGAATCTTCCAAATGTTGAATAGATGATCTGCGCGACTTGGATGAAATAAAAACCGGACACCGATCGTGATACACATCGCATCAAAATTGGTGTCCGGTTATGGTGCGCGGTACAGGACTCGAACCTGTGACCCCATGCACGTCAAGCATGTGCTCTACCAGCTGAGCTAACCGCGCGGAACAGTATGTATTTTACACGGTCCGCACCAATTTGTCAACAGTTTTCTTGCCAAGTTTCAATTTATTTGCTATACTTTTCTCAAAACCACCCAGGAGGACAAACATCATGGAAAAAATCGCGCTGGTAACGGGCTCATCCCGGGGCATCGGGCGGGCCGTGGCGGCGGAGCTGGCCCGGCAGGGCTGGGCCGTATGCATCAACTATCGGGTCCGGGAGGACTGCGCCCGGTCGCTGCTGGAGCAGCTGACGGCGGAGGGCTGCCGGGCCATGATGGTCCAGGCGGACGTGTCCCAGCGGGACCAGGTGGAGGCCATGGTGCGCCGGGTGGAGGACACCTTCGGCCCGGTGTCGCTGCTGGTGAACAACGCCGGTGTGGCGGGCCAGGCCCTGTTCCAGGACATCACCCCGGAGCTGTGGCGCCGCTACTTCTCCGTCAACGTGGACGGCGCTTTTCACACCATCCAGGCGGTGCTGCCCCACATGCTCCACCAGCACGCAGGCTGCATCGTGAACATCTCCTCCATCTGGGGCCAGCGGGGCGCCAGCTGCGAGGTCACCTACTCCTGCACCAAGGCGGCGCTCATCGGCCTGACCCGGTCCCTGGCCATGGAGCTGGCCCCCACCCACATCCGGGTCAACTGCGTGGCCCCCGGGGTCATCCGCACGGATATGCTGGATGCCCTGCCGCCGGAGGTGCTGCCGCAGCTGGCTCAGGAGACGCCCCTGGGCCGCCTGGGCACGCCGGAGGACATTGCCCACGCCGTGGCCTTCCTGGCCGGGGACGGGGCCTCCTTCATCACCGGCCAGGTGCTCACCTGCGACGGCGGCTTCATCCTGTGAAGAAAAGTTCCCGGAAACGGGTATATTTTCCTTTACAGAACAGCCATATCCGGCTATAATAGATAGGCTAAGGAATTTTTTTCGATAAGGAGACGACCGACTATGGCAGTCATTGAATACGACGAGTATAAACAGAAGCTCCAGGCCCTGGAGCCCACTCTGGGCGAGCTGGAGAAGGCCCTGGGCATCCCCAAGGACCGCCAGGAGCTGAAGGACCTGCAGGCCGAGACGGAGCAGGACGGCTTCTGGAACAACATCGAGCACAGCCAGAAGGTGTCCCAGCAGATCAAGCGCCTGGAGCACCGCATCAAGAAGTACGACCGGCTGGTGTCCGAATGGGAGGATACCGTGACCCTGTGCGAAATGGCCCAGGAGGAGGACGACGCCTCCCTGCTGCCGGAGGTCACCGCCGGGTACGACAACCTGGAAAAGGAGATCAGCGAGCGCCGTCTGGCGGCTCTGCTGTCCGGCGAATACGACGCCAACAACGCCATTCTCACCTTCCATGCCGGTGCAGGCGGCACCGAGGCCCAGGACTGGACCGAGATGCTCTACCGCATGTATACCCGCTGGGCCGAGCGCCACGGCTACACCTATCAGCTGATGGACTACGAGGCCGGTGACGAGGCGGGCATCAAGTCCGCCACCATCCTCATCGAGGGCGACAACGCCTATGGCTACCTCAAGAGCGAAAACGGCGTCCACCGGCTGGTCCGGGTGTCCCCCTTTGACGCCAACGCCCGGCGGCAGACCAGCTTCGCCGCCGTGGAGGTCATGCCCGAGCTGGACGACGACAGCGAGATCGAGATCCGCCCCGAGGACATCGAAATGCAGGCCTGCCGCTCCAGCGGCGCCGGCGGCCAGCACATCAACAAGACCTCCTCCGCCGTCCGCCTGACCCACCTGCCCACCGGCATCGTGGTGTTCTGCCAGACGGAGCGCAGCCAGTTCCAGAACCGCGACAACGCCATGAAGATGCTGCGGGCCAAGCTGGCGGAGCTGAAGATGCAGCAGCACGCCGAGAAGGTCAGCGACCTGAAGGGCGTGCAGATGAAGATCGAGTGGGGCAGCCAGATCCGCTCCTATGTGTTCATGCCCTACACCCTGGCCAAGGACACCCGCACCGGCTACGAAATGGGCAACATCCAGGCCGTCATGGACGGCGATATTGATGGGTTCATCAACGCCTACCTGACCGCCGCCGCTAACGGCGAGATCAAAAAGTAAGGGACGCCAGCCGTCCATGACATCGCCGCTGCGCGGCGTACAAGCGTTTTGCCTGCGGCAAAACCTTGGCCGGGCGGAATTCATTTCCGACCGGCATGGTTTGATCCGGGGGCCCCGCAAAGCCCCGCTTTGCGGGGAAACGGCGATATTGACGGGTTTATCAACGCCTACCTGACCGCCGCCGCCAACGGCGAGATCAAAAAGTAATTGCATTCGACTATGCCCCCCAGAGGCGGACCGCCGGTCCGCCTCTGGCTTTTTGTTCCGGTGCTCTCGGGCCGGGTAGAACCCGGCCCCTACGGACGCATCCCGGAAGCCGCCCCGTTCCCTGCGGCGGGGCCCATGTGCTCCGCCGAAAACTGCCGATTCCGGCAGATTTGCAGCTTTTTGCGGCAGGAACTCCGCAATTTTGTGCAGTTTATTTTGAAAACGTCTTGCATTTTCCCCCGGGCAATGGTATAGTATCCCCAGGAGTTAAACTGCTCTAATTTAAGCCATCAAACCATAGGAGGTAACATCATGAAGAAATTCGGTCTGTTCGCCGCCGGTGTGCTGTTCGGCACCGCCGGTATCAAGGTCCTGTCCAGCAAGGACGCCAAGAAGGTCTATACCCACACCACCGCCGCCGTGCTGCGGGCCAAGGACAGCGTCATGGAGGCCGTCACCACCGTCCGGGAGAACGCGGAGGATATCTATGCCGACGCCAAGGCCATCAACCAGCAGCGGGCCCAGCAGGAGGCCGACGCCGTGATTGAGGATGCTTCCGAGGCGGAATAAGCCATGAAGTGCAGCATTCTCCATGAGTCCGCCGGACGGCTGCGGGTCCGCCTGCACTGCCCCGCCATGACCCTGCGCCAGGCGGACGTTCTGGAATACTATCTGCGGGCGGTGGACGGCGTCACGGAGGTGAAGGTCTATGACCGGACCCGGGACGCGGTGGTCTGCTTCGCCTGCGGCCGGGGGGACGTCATCGCCTCCCTGGCCGCCTTCTCCTTCCCCCGGGCGGAGGCCATGGACCTGGTGCCGGAGCACACCTCCCGGGCCCTGAACCGGGAGTTTGAGGACAAGCTCACCATGACCGTGGCCCGCCGGATCATCTCCCGGCTGTTCCTTCCGGCGCCGGTGACCACGGCGCTGGCCGTCATCCGGTCGGTGAAGTACATCCGGGAGGGGCTTTCGGCCCTGTGGCATGGCCGCCTGTCCGTGGCCGTGCTGGACGCCACCGCCGTCACCGTGTCCATGGCCCGGGGCGATTTCGCCACCGCCGGGTCCGTGATGTTCATGCTGCGGCTGGGGGAGATCCTGGAGGAATGGACCCACAAGAAGTCCGTGGCCGATCTGGCCGGGGCCATGTCCCTGCACGTGGACCAGGTCTGGCTGCAAACCGGCGGCGCCGAGGTGCTGACCCCCATCGACGCCGTCCGGGCCGGGGACCGCATCGTCATCCGCACCGGCAGCGTGATCCCCCTGGACGGCCGGGTGTCCGATGGCGAGGCCATGGTGAACCAGTCCTCCATGACCGGCGAGTCCATGCCCGTGGCCAAGCGGCCCGGCAGCTATGTATACGCCGGGACCGTGGTGGAGGAGGGCCAGTGCGTGGTCTGCGTGGAAAAGGCCTCCGGCGGCGGGCGGTATGACCGCATCGTCCGCATGATCGAGGAGTCCGAAAAGCTGAAATCCACCGCCGAGGACCGGGCCTCCCGGCTGGCGGACCGCCTGGTGCCCTATACCCTGGGCGGCACGGCGCTGACGTACCTGCTGACCCGGAACGTCACCAAGACCCTGTCGGTGCTGATGGTGGACTTCTCCTGCGCCCTGAAGCTGGCCATTCCCATTGCGGTGCTCTCCGCCATGCGGGAGTGCAGCGGGCACCATATCTCCGTCAAGGGAGGGCGGTTCATGGAGGCCGTGGCCCAGGCGGACACCATCGTTTTCGACAAGACCGGCACCCTGACCTATGCCACCCCCAGGGTGGCGGAGATCGTGCCCTTCGGCGGCCGTGACCCCCAGGAGATGCTGCGGCTGGCCGCCTGCCTGGAGGAGCACTATCCCCACTCCATGGCCAACGCCGTGGTGGAGGAGGCCCGGGCCCGGGGTCTGTCCCACGAGGAGTACCATTCCCAGGTGCAGTATGTGGTGGCTCACGGCATCTCCAGCATGGTGGAGGGGGAAAAGGTCCTCATCGGCAGCGCCCACTTCGTGTTCGAGGACGAGGGCTGCCGAGTGCCGGAGGGGGAGGACGAGAAGTTCCGGACCCTCTCCCCTGCCTATTCCCACCTGTACCTGTGCATCGCCGGGGAGCTGGCCGCCGTGATCTGCATCCACGATCCCCTGCGCCGGGAGGCCCGGGACGCCGTGGCCGCCCTTCACGCCTGCGGCATCGGCAAGGTGGTGATGATGACCGGCGACAACCGCCAGACCGCCCAGGCCGTGGCCCGGGAGGTGGGGGTGGACGCCGTGTATGCCGAGGTACTGCCGGAGGACAAGGCCGCCTTCATCCGCAGCGAGAAGGCCGCCGGACGCACCGTCATCATGGTGGGCGACGGGGTCAACGACTCCCCTGCCCTGTCCGAGGCCGACGCAGGCGTGGCCATCTCCACCGGCGCGGCCATTGCCCGGGAGATCGCCGACATCACCATCGCCTCGGAGGATCTGTTTGAGCTGGTGACCCTGCGCCGGCTGAGTCAGGCCCTGATGGCCCGGATCCACCGGAACTACCGGTTCATCGTGGGCTTCAACCTGTCGCTGATCCTGCTGGGCGTGGCGGGCCTTCTGCCGCCCACCACCTCCGCCCTGCTGCACAACATGTCCACCCTGGGCATCAGCCTGAAAAGCATGACGGACCTGGGCCCGGAGCTGCCCTCCCCTACCCCAGCAGAGCGGTGACGTCCGCCGCCGTCAGGGACGGCTGCAGGGCCAGGGTGATGCCGTAACCCAGCAGCCGGCCCAGCTCCCGGATCCGCTGGTCGATGTCCCGGGGGGTCAGGAACAGCCCCGCCCGGGGGTCGGCGTCCACCACCGTGGGGATGCCCACGGCGATCACCGGCACCCCCAGGGTGCCCCGGTCCAGGGCGCTGCGGCGGTTGCCCACGCCGGAGCCGGGCACCAGCCCGGTATCCGACAGCTGCACCGTGGCGCACAGGCGGGCGCTGTCCCGGGCGGCCAGGGCGTCCACGGCGATCACCGCCGCCGGGCGCACCCGCTCCACGGCTCCCCGCACCAGCTCCAGGGCCTCCAGGCCCGTCCGGGCCAGCACCCCGGGACACACCGCCGCCACCGGCCGGAAATCCGCAAACTGCCGGGGCATGGCCCGGATCATGTGCCGGGTCACCAGCAGGTTGTCTATGGACGCCGGGCCCACAGCGTCGCAGGTCATGGCCCGGTTCCCCAGGCCCGCCGCCAGCACCGGCCCCTCCGGCAGCAGCGCCGCCAGCTCCCCTGCCAGGCACCGGACTCCCCGGTCGAAATAGTCCGCCTCCCGGCGGAAATACGGCCCCAGGTCCACGGTGACGTACCGTCCCACGGGCTTGCCCAGGGCCTGGGCCCCGTCCTCATCCTCCACCCGGATGTCCGTGACGGCATAGCCCTCCCGGGTCCGCTCCCGGCTGCGTACCCCGGAAATGGTCCCCGTTTCCGCCCCGGAACGGGCAGCCTGAACCGACTCCAGGGCCAGGTCCGTCCGCGTCGTGCTCATATCTATGGTCATCGCCCCCCTGATGCTACCAAATCTTGTGGCTATGGCCCAGTTTCCCCCCGGGGAAAAGAAAATATGCGAAAAAGTGCAGAGAAATTTCAAAAAGTGCTTGCATTTTTCGGACAAAGCTGGTAAAATACTATCCTGCCTGGGTATTTAGGTGCCCGTGCACGAAAATTTATCGCCAGGGAGGTGTTTGGTTTGCCGAATATCAAGTCTGCTAAGAAGCGCGTGCTGATCGCCGAGGTTCGTAACGCTCGCAACAAGGCCAACAAGTCTGCGCTGAAGACTGCTATCAAGAAGTTCGAGGCTGCTGCCGTGGAAGGCAATCGCACCGAGGCCGAGGGCGCTTACAAGGTCGCGGTGAAGTCCATCGACAAGGCCGCTGCCAAGGGTCTGATGCACAAGAACAATGCAGCCCACAAGAAGAGCGCTTTGACTCTGAAGCTGAATCAGATCGGTTGATGAAACCAAACCAAAGGACGTCCCGCCGGACGTCCTTTTTTATTTCCGGGGGCGTGGCCCGCTGAGGGCAGCGGGCCCTACGGACTTGGCTCTCCCTTTGGGAGAGCTGTCACCGAAGGTGACTGAGAGGGCCTACAGGGCGTGGGCTCTGCCCCGCCTGAACCCGCCGGAGTTGACGCGGCCCGCCGGACGTCCTTTTTATTTTATTCCAGCTCCTGCTCCAGGTTGTCAAACTCCGGGGCGGTGAAAAACTGCCCCAGGGTGATCCCCAGGCCGTCGCAGATGAGCTTGATGGTCAGCAGCTTCGGATTCCGGCTTTTTCCATACAGGATGTTCTTGATGCTGGACGGCGGCAGCGCGCTGACCGTGGCCAGCCGGTTGATGGTCATGTCGTGCTCTTGGCAAAGACGAAGAATGCGGTCCCGGACCGCTTCGTTGGTTTTCATGGTGCACCTCCCGGAGTTTTTCTTACAGCATATCCGAAAGGGCTTGTCAAAATAGGCTACGCGTGCTACTATAGGCTATGCGTAGACGATTTGGAGGTGCGAAATGGCGGACTATCAGAAAATGTATGCCCTGTTGTGCGGAGCTGTGGACGATGTGATCGACCCCTTGGAGCAGATTCCCCTGGCTATCCCCTATGCAAGCGTTCTTCGCCGCGCGCTGGAGGATGCGGAGGAGCTATACATAGAAACTGCGGACCCGGCGGAATAATCCGCAAATTTTCATGCGGCGGCTTGTGGATGATCCGGTTCTGTGATAGAATACAGGGCATTCCAGTGTTTTTAAGGAGGTCGTTATGGGATTCACCTTTATTTTACTGCTTACCTATCTGGCTCTGACCGGCCTTGCGGTCATCGCCTTCCGGTCCGGGCGCAAGGCCCTGGGCGGCGGAGCGCTGGCCGTTATGGCCGTCGGCACAGCCGTGCTGGGATACCTGTGGGTCACGTCTCCCATGTGACGGAGGGGAATTATGGAGATCAGACAGCTTACCGATGCGGCGGAAAAACAGGCCGTAACGCGCCTGATTCTGGAGGCGCTGCCGGAGTGGTTCGGCATTCCGGAGGCCCGGGAGGAGTATATCCGGGAAAGTGCAGGCAGGATATTCTTCTGCGCCTATGACCGGAACAGGCCGGTGGGTTTTCTGTGTCTGAAGGAAACGGGAAACGCCACCGTGGAGCTGTACGTCATGGGCATTCGGAAGGAGTATCACCGCCAGGGTATAGGCCGCCTGCTGTTCCGGCAGGCCAGGGACGCCGCCGCCGGGGCCGGGTACGCCTTTATACAGGTGAAAACCGTGCAGATGGGGAAATATGAGGAGTACGACCGGACCAACCGGTTTTATCTGGCCCTGGGCTTCCGGGAGTTTGAGGTGTTCCCCACCCTGTGGGACGAAGGAAACCCCTGCCAGGTGTACGTCATGTCCCTGGAATAGGCCGCAAATTTTCCTTGACTCCCGGGGAAAAACATGCTATTCTCAACCTGTTACAGGCTATGATGGGTGCGGCAGCCCGGAGCCGCGGGAGGAAATGCCCGCCGGAGGCCCCGTTACAGGCGCAAGAGTGTGGATGTATCCAAATTCAGGTGGAACCACGGACGTTATTTCGTTCGCCCTGAGCTGTTATGGCTCAGGGCGGCTTTTATTTTGCATCCAAAAACATCACATAAAGGAGATTTGACACATGAAAAACACGGAAAAGACCATGGACAAGATCGTGGCCCTGTGCAAAAACCGGGGCTTCATCTTCGCAGGCTCCGAGATCTACGGCGGCCTGGCCAACACCTGGGACTACGGTCCTTTGGGCGTGGAGCTGAAAAATAACGTGAAACGGGCCTGGTGGAAGAAGTTCGTCCAGGAGAACCCCTATAACGTGGGCCAGGACGCCGCCATCCTCATGAATCCCCAGACCTGGGTGGCCAGCGGCCACCTGTCCGGCTTCTCCGATCCCCTGATGGACTGCCGGGAGTGCAAGGAGCGCTTCCGGGCCGACAAGCTCATCGAGGACTGGTGCCAGCAGGAGAGCGTGGAGCTGCCCAAGCCCATCGACGCCTTCACCCAGCAGGAGATGAAGGACTTCATCGAGGAGCACAACATCCCCTGCCCCTCCTGCGGCAAGCATAATTTCACCGATATCCGCCAGTTCAACCTGATGTTCAAGACCTTCCAGGGAGTCACCGAGGACGCCAAGAACACCGTGTATCTCCGTCCCGAGACCGCCCAGGGCATCTTCACCAACTTCGTCAACACCCAGCGCACCACCCGCCGCAAGCTGCCCTTCGGCGTGTGCCAGATCGGCAAGTCCTTCCGCAACGAGATCACCCCGGGCAACTTCATCTTCCGGGTCCGGGAGTTTGAGCAGATGGAGCTGGAGTTCTTCTGCAAGCCCGGCACCGACCTGGAGTGGTTCCAGTATTGGCGCAGCTTCTGCCACAACTGGCTGCTTTCCATCGGTCTGAAGGACGAGAACCTGCGCCTGCGGGACCACGACCCCGAGGAGCTGTGCTTCTATTCCAAGGCCACCACGGACTTTGAGTTCCTGTTCCCCTTCGGCTGGGGCGAGCTGTGGGGCGTGGCGGACCGCACCGACTATGACCTGACCCAGCACCAGAACACCTCCGGCAAGGACCTGACCTATTTCGACCCCGAGACCAACCAGCGGTACATCCCCTACGTGGTGGAGCCGTCCCTGGGCGTGGAGCGCAGCGTCCTGGCGGTGCTGTGCGACGCCTATGACGAGGAGGTGGTGGGCCAGGACAAGAACGGCAAGGACGATGTCCGGGTGGTGCTGCACCTGCATCCGGCTCTGGCCCCCTATAAGGCGGCCATCCTGCCCCTGAGCAAGAAGCTGTCGGAGCCTGCCATGGAGATCTATAACGACCTGTGCAAGGACTTTATGCTGGACTTCGACGAGACCGGCTCCATTGGCAAGCGCTATCGCCGGGAGGACGAGATCGGCACCCCCTTCTGCATCACCGTGGACTTTGACACCGTGGGCGACGGCGAGAACCCCGGCGACCACTGCGTCACCGTCCGGGAGCGGGACACCATGGAGCAGGTGCGCATTCCCATCAGCGAGCTGAAGGCGTACCTCACCGAGAAGCTGGCCTATTGATCCGGCCATGAACATGAAAAAGCAGCTGGCCCTGGGCGGCGCACTGCTGACGGCGGCCACCGCCGCCTGCCTGAAGCTGGCCCAGTGGGCGGGAAAGAAGATCGAGTCCCGCCAGAAGAAAAAACAATAACCCAACCGCAAGAGGGAGAGGCCGGAGCCTCTCCCTCTTATTATCTGCGTTTTTTCCGTTACCGGCGCTCCAGCAGGCCATCGTTGATGCGGTACACCACGTCGGCCCGGTCCATTACGGACAGGTCGTGGGTCACCACGATGACGCAGCGGTTTTCGTCATGGGCCAGCTTCAGCAGCAGGTCGATGATGTTGTCGCTGTTCTCGCTGTCTAAGTTGCCGGTGGGCTCGTCTGCCAGCAGCAGCCGCCGGTCCATGGTCAGGCCCCGGGCGATGGCCACACGCTGCTGCTCGCCGCCGCTGATGTGGGTGGGATACCGGTCCAGCAGCTCCTCCGGCAGGGACACCCGCCGGGCCAGCGCCAGCGCCTGCTGCCGGGCCTCCTTGGTGTCCACATGGCACAGCTCCATGGGATACTCGATGTTCTCCAGGGCCGTCAGCATGGGGAACAGGGCGAAGTCCTGATAGATCACCGCGGCCTTCCGGCGGCGGTATTCGTCCAGGTCCATGTCCCCGGTGGGGGTGCCCTCAAACAGCACCTGGCCGCTTTCCGGCAGGTCCAGCCCCGCCATCAGGCTCAGCAGCGTGCTCTTGCCCGCGCCGGACTTGCCCACCAGGGCGTACAGAGTGCCGCACTCGAAGGCGCAGCTCATGCCCCGCAGCACCACCTTCTCGGGACTGTAGCTGTAGCGCACGTCTTTCAATTCCAGAATCGGCATATCATTCAACCTCCCTGCGGTTTTTCAGAATATGGCGGCTGTTGGCCCGGCACAGGGCCACATGGGCCCCCAGCAGCCACAGCACGGCAAAGGCGGCGGTGAGGCCCAGGCCCAGCCTGCTGCCCCAGCCCAGGGCCAGGCACAGGCCCGCTCCCAGGACGGCTCCCAGCGCGGCCAGCATCAGCTGCTCCAAAAACAGGCTCCCATAGGCGGTTTTCCGGTCCGCGCCCACGCTGCGCATGGTGCGCAGCTCCCGCCGCCGGGACTGCACCTGTAAAAATGCCAGCAGATACGCCAGGCCCAGGGCGATGGCATACACCACCGGGAACAGGTGCTGCATATACCACAGGCGCTGGGCGGCAGCCCGCTCCGTGGTCAGGTACGCCGCGTCGTTGATGATGACGAAGTTGCGGATGCTGCTGATCCGCCCCACCTCCGACAGGCCCATGTCGTGCAGGGCCTGCTTCACGGAGGTCAGGTCCGCACAGCTGGGAACGGAGAACGTGGCCCCGCTGTACGCCTGCCGCATACAAATGCCGCCCCGGGTGAGGATGGTCCCGCCCGGCAGATCCTGGGTGCTCCATTCATAAACGGAGGCCATGGACAGGTCCAGGAAATACTTGGGCATATCCAGGTTCGCATAGATGTTGTTGGCCCGGCCCGTCTGCACAAAGGCTCCCACCACCCGGAAGGCCACCTGGATGATCTGGGTGTCGTTGGATTTCGTGTAGGGATAGGTGATAGCCTCCAACCAGATCCAGTCGCCCAGCCGGATGCCGTACTCGTCCATCATGTCCGTGGGAATCACACAGCGGTTCTCCGGCGGCTTATCCTTCACGATGTGACCGGTGTTGGGGTCGATCTCCAGCGTGGGGTCGGCGGCCAGGAAGCCCTCGTCATAGCCCTCCAGCCACTCCACCTCCACCGAGGTGCGGGACAGGAACTCCGGCGCGCCTTTCAGGCTGTTGGTAAACACCAGCTTGGGCCCGGACCGCAGCTCGTCCTCATATCGCTCGGCGGCAAAGGAGCCGATGGGCTGCTCCCGCTGGCCGGGACCTCCGGCGAACTTGCCGTCCCGGTAGAAGCCGTTGAAATAGTAGGGCGCGGTGGTCAGATAGGTCACATCGGCCACGCCGGGGATCTGGCTGATCCCCTCCACCACTCCGTCGCCCAGGGCCAGCCCGCTGGTGGACTGGCCGCGGATATCCGTCAGGTAGCCCTGAACGGAGCTGTCCGAGCGCAGCTTCATCAGCTGCTGGTCATAGCGGGTGACGGTGCCCGTCAGCTGGCAGAACAGCACCGCCGCGCAGATGCCCGCCAGCACCGGCACCAGGGACCGGAAGCCCCCTCGCCGGGCCGAAAGCCGGGCATAGGTCAGGGCTCCGCCCTTCAGACTCCGGGAGCGGGCGCCCTGGGCGGTACGCCGGGTCCGGCGGCGCTTATGCCGCCGCTCCAGGCTGACCACGCTGAACACCAGGCAGGAGGCCAGCGCCAGGACCAGGGTGGCCAGGGCGATCAGAGCCAGGATCCCCCAGCCCGGGGCTGCCAGATACTCCGTGGCCGTGCGCTGCATGGCCAGGGCGGTGTTGCTGAAATACAGCTCCGCCGACGCGCCGTTTTCCAGCATCAGCTCCAGCAGCTTCAGAACGCCCAGCCCCACGCACCGGCTGAGGATCCATCCCAGCACCGCCGCAGGCAGGGCCACCGTTCCGGCGCAGAACAGGAAATAGGTATGCACGTTCCGCCGGGCAGCGCCCACGCGGATCATGGTGCGGCCCACGCCCCGCTGGCGATACACCAGCAGATAGCCGAACAGCACCAAAAAGCCCAGGCCCACCGCCAGGCACACACCGGCGATGATCTGCACCATCCGCAGCATATCCTCCAGAGACTGGGACACGGCGGTGTAGCCCTGGTCGTATACGGTGATCTGGATGGAGCCGGGCAGCTGCTGCTGCAGCCGCTCCACATACGCCTGGGCCTGGCCGTTCCGAATTTGCAGCTGCCCCAGGGTATAGGAGCAGTGGTTCACCGTCATGTCCACATCGTCCCGCACCGGGATATACACCATGGAGTCGTATTCCTCGTTGGCGGAGAAAATGCCGCTGACGGTATAGGTGTCCTGGGCATCGAAGCCCTGACTGTTCCAATAGCTGTAGGGGACCAGGGTGTTCTCCCGGACGGCCAGGGACAGGGGCAGACTGCCGCCCACGTCCAGCCCCAGGTCATCGGCCAGCGTCTGGGAAATCAGGCAGCTCTTGCTGCCGGCGGCGTAGTAGTCCCCCTGGACCAGGGTCAGCTCATCCTGCTGGAAGGGCAGCAGGTCCGCCGGGCGGTCCGTGGCCTGGGCCGTCAGACTGTGGCTGGTGACCTGGAAGGTCCGGCCCACGGCCTCGATATCGGTGCTGCCGTCCAGCTGGGCGCAGGTGCCGTCGGGCCGGGTGATGTCGATGGCGCTGACCTGGCTCAGGGACACGCCGTTGGCCTGGTAAGGCTCGGGGCACAGCTGCTTATAGGACGGGCCCAGCAGCGTGTTCTCCGTGTAGATCCCCTGGACCAGATAGTAGTGCCCGGCCTTCCAGATGGTGTCCGAGGGCATATTGTAATCCTGGCTCAGGTCGGCGCTGCTGCCCTCCTGCACGTCCAGCAGCACCGGCTGATTCGCAGCCAGCCGCTCGCCGCTGAACAGGGTCTCGACGACGTTGGCATAGTAATACGGCAGCTTCACCTCCCGGTCCGGGGTACCCGTGCCCCACTGCCAGACCAGTTGACCGTCCGGGTCCAGGAGCGGATAGAAATCCGGGTCCTGGCCCTTGATGCGCCGGGTGGCCTGCTCCGTCAGCCGGATCACCAGCGCAAAGCGGTTTTCCAGCACGGAGTAGTCCGTCAGCGACTCCAGCGCCGGGGTATAGCCCAGGGCCATGCGGGTGGGCTCCCAGTCCACCAGGGCCGGGTCCGACCGGTCCAGCCTGCTTTCAAACTCCGTCAGAACCTCTCCGGCGTCCTCCACCACCCGGGCGGTGGAGGGGTAGCCCGGGCCCAAATACTCCACCAGTCCGATGGTGGAATAATTCTCCCGGCATTGGCGCAGGGTCTCCTGCAGGGCGAAGCTCAGCCCCAGGGATGTGCCCAGCAGCGTCACCAGCAGGGTCATCAGCAGCAGAAATGCCACCGATCTCCTGCGGGTGCGCAGGGCGTTCTGAATGCCGTGTCTGGCAAACATACGGCCTTCCCCCTTTCTTTGATTTCCGTTATGTAATGGATGTTATTGCAGCCAGGCTTGGAAGGACACGCTGCCGCCGGAGTAATGCGTGTCCTCCTCCAGCAGCAGGGACTGGCCCACCCGGCGGAAGGTCGAGTGCTGCACCCCGTCCACGCTGAGCACCGTTACGGAATCCACGATGTAGTCATTGTATCGGGTGTCCGTGTCCGGACGCTGGGACTCCAGGTCCGTGGGTTGGTCGGCAAGGCCCCACTCATAAAACCGCAGATGGGGCACATCCGTCTGCCGATAGTAAGACCCCGCCTCGGGGTAGAAGATCTCCACGTCGGCGTAGCTGGCCACGCCGTACCACTGCTTCTGGGCGATCCAGTCCTCCGGCTCCTCCGTCAGCTGCACCGTGTAGCTGATCCGCTGGGCGGCGGGGTCCAGGGTGGAGGAGACGATCAGGGCCTTGGAGCTGGTCTCCCGGAGCCGGTCGGGGTCTGTCTGACCGGAAGCGGTCTCCGGGGATACCCCGGTCCGGGCGGGCTTTGGCTCCGTGAGGAAGGTCATGGCCAGCGCGGCGCACAGCAGCACCGCCGCCGCCGACAGCCACACCCCGGGGCGGCGATAGTGCAGCACCGACTTCACCCGGTCCCGGACCCCCACCTCGCCGAAGGCCAGGGGACACAGCACCAGCCTGCGCCGCCGGGGCATGGCGCAGTCCAGCAGGGCCTGGGAATAAGCGGCCCGCTGGGCCCGGTTCATATCCCGCACCACCCGCTCGTCGCAGGCCAGCTCAATGTCCCGGCACAGCAGGACATACGCCGCCCAGATCAGGGGGTGGAACCAGTATACCGCCACCAGCAGATGGCCCAGCGGCTTCCACCAGTGGTCCCGGCGGCGCAGATGGGCCCCCTCGTGGCGCAGCACGCTTTGCAGGGTTTCCCCCTCCAGCCCCGAGGGCAGATACACCCGGGGCCGGAAAATGCCCAGGATAAAGGGGGAGGAGATGTCGTCGCAGAGATAAACCTGCTTCCCCACCCGGATGGAGGCCGCCACCTGCCGCCGCAGCCGCAGATAGCTCACAGCCGCCCAGCCCAGCACCGCCGCCATGCCCACCAGCCATACCCAGGCCAGGTCCGTCAGGGTGATCCCCGCTCCGGGGGAGGCCGTCTCCATGGCCGCGGCGGCGGGAAGCGCCGCCTGCCCCGGCTGGGGCCGGACGCTGAGAACGCTTTCCGGCAGCACCGGGCACATCAGGCACACCGCCACCAGCCCCCACAGCAGGCAGTTGCCCCACTTGGGCATCCGCCGCCGGGTCACCAGCCGCACCGCCAGGATGGCCAGCACCAGAAGTCCGGCGTTGGCGCTCATACCCGCCACCGCCAGGAAGATCCGGCTCAGCACGGTCACTCCTCCTTCCGGAATTTGTCGATCATCTGCTGAATTTCCTCCGCCTCCTGGGCAGACAGGCCCTTCTGGGCGGTAAAGGCCGCCACAAAGGCCGGCAGGGAGCCGTGGAAGGCGTTGTCCACAAACTGCTCGCTGCGGCGGGAGGCGAACTGCTCCCGGCTCATCACCGAGGACACCACTCCGTTCACATTCTGAAACAGCCCCTTTTCGCACAGCTTCCGCAGCACCGTATAGGTGGTAGGCTTTTTCCAGTTCAGCTCCTGCTCGCACAGCTTCACCAGCTGGCCGGAGGGGATGGGCTCATGGTCCCACACCAGGTTGGCAAACCGCTCCTGCACCTCACCGATCTCCATATCGCGAACACGCATATCAAATGACCTCCTTTATATAGTTGACGTGTTGTAAACTTCTATCAGCTTATCATACGCCAATCCCTTTGTCAAGTTAAAGTGTGGAATCGTGTATTCCCCCTCTTTTTGTTTGTCACATACGCACAGGTGTCGCAAGTTTGTCCTTAAGACGGAAAATTTGTGCAATTTCCCTTGCCGGTTTTGCAGTATGAAACCGGACGCCCGCCTTGTGATTTTGTAAACCGGGCTACAGATTCTATTCTGACGAAACATTTTGCAAGTCTGCCCTGCACGGAACGCATTTTTACCAAACCATTCGGTGTTTTCATGTGCTTAATGGAGAAAATGCGCCCCGGGCGGGATTTTTGCGGAAAACCGATTCACAACCCCGGGCGGGTGTGCTACATTTAACATGGACCAGAAAAAGAAGGACTCTGCGCCCGCCGCAGAGGAAATGTGTAGGAGGTATATCCATTATGATCCAGCTCACCGACCACGGCATGTACCTGGTAAACGGCGTCCCCCAGGAGACGGCAGCCACCGACCGGGAGGAAGCCCGCCGCCGGACCATGGCCTGGCAGATCCTGCAGGCCCACAACGAGTCCCCGGATCCCATGCAGCTGCGCATCCGGTTTGACGCCATGGTGTCCCACGACATCACCTACGTGGGCATCATCCAGCAGGCCCGGGCCTCCGGCATGAAGGAATTCCCCATTCCCTATGCCCTGACCAACTGTCACAACAGCCTGTGCGCCGTGGGCGGCACCATCAACGAGGACGACCATATGTTCGGTCTGTCCGCCGCCAAGAAGTACGGCGGCATCTATGTTCCCGCCAACCAGAGCGTGATCCACTCCTACGCCCGGGAGCAGATGGCCAAGTGCGGCTCCATGATCCTGGGCTCCGACTCCCACACCCGCTATGGCGCCCTGGGCACCATGGCCGTGGGCGAGGGCGGCCCGGAGCTGGCCAAGCAGCTGCTGAAGAACACCTGGGACACCCCCATGCCCAAGGTGGTGCTGGTGTATCTCACCGGCAAGCCCCGGCAGGGCATCGGCCCCCACGACGTGGCCATCGCCCTGGTGAAGGCCACCTTTGAAAGCGGCTTTGTGAACAACTGCGTGCTGGAGTTCGCAGGCCCCGGTATCAAGAGCCTGCCCATCGACTTCCGCAATGGCATCGACGTGATGACCACCGAGACCACCTGTCTTTCTTCCATCTGGGAGACCGACGAGGTCACCCGGGGCTTCTATGAGGCCCACAAGCGTCCGGAGGACTACAAGCCCCTGCATCCCGGCCAGGACGCCTATTATGACAAGATGATCACCATCGACCTGTCCAAGATGGAGTCCATGATCGCCCTGCCCTTCCATCCCTCCAACGCCTGGACCATCCACGAGTTCCTGGAAAATGCCCAGGAGCTGCTGGCCAAGGTGGAGGCCGATGCCAAGCGCCGCTTCCCCAAGGCCAACCCCCAGCTCACCGACAAGATCCACGACGGCGCCGTCTGGGCCGACCAGGGCGTCATCGCCGGCTGCTCCGGCGGTCTGTTTGACAACATCACCGAGGCGGCGGATATCGTCCGCGGCCACTATACCGGCTCCGGCGCCTTCAGCTTCGACGTGTACCCCACCTCCGTGCCCGTGTCCCTGGAGCTGATGAAGGTGGGCTCCACCGCCGACCTGCTGGCCTCCGGCGCCATCATCAAACCCAGCTTCTGCGGTCCCTGCTTCGGCGCAGGGGACGTGCCCGCCAACAACGGTCTGTCCCTGCGGCACACCACCCGCAACTTCCCCAACCGCGAGGGTTCCAAGCCCGGCGAGGGACAGTTCGCCGCCGTGTGCCTGATGGACGCCCGCTCCATCGCCGCCACCGCCGCCAACGGCGGACGCATCACCGCCGCCACCGACGTGGACTATACCCCCGTTCACCACGAGTATCACTTCGACAAGGAAGTGTATGACAACCGCCTGTACTACGGCTTCGGCAAGGCCGATCCCAGCGTGGAGCTGGTGATGGGCCCCAACATCACCGACTGGCCCAAGATGTACAATCTCACCGAGAACCTGCTGGTGGAGCTGGCCGCCGTGATCCACGACCCCGTCACCACCACCGACGAGCTGATCCCCTCCGGCGAGACCTCCTCCTATCGCTCCAATCCCCTGCGCCTGGCGGAGTTTACCCTGTCCCGCCGGGTGCCGGAGTATGTCCCCCGGGCCAAGGACGTGGCCGCCCGGGAGGCCCAGCGCCGCCAGGGCGACGTCCCCGCCTCCCTGCTTGAGGTTCTGGGCCGGGTGGGCGACGCCCAGGCACTGGCCAAGAACACCCAGTTCGGCTCCTGCGTGTTTGCCAACAAGCCCGGCGACGGCTCCGCCCGGGAGCAGGCCGCCTCCTGCCAGAAGGTTCTGGGCGGCTTCGCCAACATCTGCTATGAATACGCCACCAAGCGCTATCGCAGCAACTGCATCAACTGGGGCATCCTGCCCTTCACCATCGACCAGGGCACGCCCTTCGACTATCAGCCCGGCGACTGCGTGTTCGTCCCCGGCATCCGGGCCGCCATCGAAAACGGCGCAGAGGATATCCCCGCCCAGGTCATCTGCCGCGACGGCAGCACCCATGACCTGCTGCTCCACGTCCGGGGCCTGACCCAGGACGAGAAGGAGATCATCCTGGACGGCTGCCTGATGAACTACTACGCCGCCAGAATGTAACGCGTCCCCGCCCGGGAGGCTTCCCGCCTCCCGGGCACCCCGAACCATACAAACCGCCCCGGAATATTGAAGGAGGAAATATCGCTCATGGAAAAAATCAAGATGGTCACCCCCCTGGTGGAGATGGACGGCGACGAAATGACCCGCATCCTGTGGCAGATGATCAAGGACCAGCTGATCCTGCCCTTTGTGGACCTGAAAACCGAGTATTATGACCTGGGCCTGCTGCACCGCAACGAGACCCAGGATCAGGTCACCGTGGACGCCGCCAACGCCACCCGCCGCCTGGGTGTGGCCGTGAAGTGCGCCACCATCACCCCCAACAAGCAGCGCATGGAGGAATATCCCCAGCTGACCCAGATGTGGAAAAGCCCCAACGGCACCATCCGCTCCATTCTGGACGGCACCGTGTTCCGGGCCCCCATCCTCATCGACAGCATCCACCCGGTGGTGAAGAACTGGAAAAAGCCCATCACCATCGCCCGTCACGCCTATGGCGACGTGTATAAGAGCGTGGATATGTACACCACCGAGCCCGGCGAGTGCACCATGACCTTCAAGGGCCAGAGCGGCGAGGAAAAGACCCTGCTGGTGCAGAAGGTGGACGGTCCCGCCGTGTGGCAGGGCGCCCACAACAAGGAAAAGAGCATCCGCTCCTTCGCCCGGGCCTGCTTCCAGTACGCCATCGACACCAAGCAGGACCTGTGGTTCTCCACCAAGGATACCATCGCCAAGGTCTACGACGGCGAGTTCAAGAAGGTGTTCGAGGAGGAGTTTGAAAGCTACAAAGCTAAGTTCGACGAACTGGGCATCACCTATTTCTATACCCTCATCGACGACGCCGTGGCCCGGGTCATCCGCAGCCAGGGCGGGTTCATCTGGGCCTGCAAGAACTATGACGGCGACGTCATGAGCGACATGGTGTCCACCGCCTTCGGAAGCCTGGCTATGATGACCTCCGTTCTGGTGTCCCCCGACGGCACCACCGAATATGAGGCCGCCCACGGCACCGTCACCAAGCACTACTACAAGCACCTGAAGGGCGAGCAGACCTCCACCAACCCCATGGCCACCATCTTCGCCTGGTCCGGCGCTCTGCGCAAGCGGGGCCAGCTGGACGGCCTGACCGACCTGGCCGCCTTTGCCGACAAGCTGGAGGCCGCCTGCTTCGAGACCCTGGGCGACGGCATCATGACCAAGGACCTGGTGGGCCTGGTGGACGAGGGCACCCCCGTCACCGCCGTCAACAGCAGCGAATTCATCGGCGCGATCCACGACCGTCTGGCCGCGAAGCTGTAAAAAAGGGAGGCAGAGAAATGAACCTGCTCATCACCGCCACCGCCGGCACCATGGAGTCCAACGACATCATGGTCACCCTGGAGCCCGCCCAGTCCGGCGGCATCCAGATCAGCCTGACCAGCAACGTTCTTCAGCAGTTCGGCCGCCAGATCGAGGCCGTCATCCGGGACACCCTGACCCACTACGGCATTGAGAATGCCGAGGTCACCGCCGTGGATAAGGGTGCCCTGGACTGCACCGTCCGGGCCCGGGTCACCGCCGCCATTTTCCGGTCCGCCCAGTCCGACGCCTATGAATGGGAGGTCAAATAACATGTATGTGAAAGACAGACTGCGCCGCAGTATGATGTTCGTGCCCGGCAACAACCCCGGCATGATCCGCGACGCCCATATCTACGGGGCCGACTCCATCATGTTCGACCTGGAGGACTCCGTGGCCTATACCGAAAAGGACACCGCCCGCTTCCTGGTGTATAACGCCCTGAAGACCCTGCACTTCGGCTCCAAGGAGACCGTGGTCCGCATCAACGACCTGAGCAGCGGCCTGGGCATCAAGGACCTGGAGGCCGTGGTCCGGGCCGGGGTCCAGGTGGTGCGCCTGCCCAAAACCGACAGCGCCCAGGACGTCATCGACTGCGAGCGGGAGATCGAGCGCATCGAGCGGGAGTCCGGGATCCCCGTGGGCACCACCGGCATGATGGCCGCCATTGAAAGCGCCAACGGCGTTCTTCACGCCGCCGAGATCGCCCACGCCAGCAACCGCCTCATCGGCATCGCCCTGGGAGCCGAGGACTATGTCACCGACCTGAAAACCACCCGCTCCGACGGCATCGAGCTGCTGTTTGCCCGCTGCATGATCCTCAACGCCGCCCGCTCCGCCGGTATCGCCGCCCTGGATACGGTGTATTCCGACGTCAACAACGAGGAAGGCTTCATCGCCGAGGCCACCCTCATCAAGAAGCTGGGCTTCGACGGCAAGTCCGTTATCAATCCCCGCCAGATCGAGCCTCTGCACCAGGTGTTCATGCCCAGCGAGAAGGACCTGAACAAGGCCCGGGCCATTATGGACGCCATCGCCGAGGCCAACGCCCGGGGCAGCGGCGTGGCCAGCCTCAAGGGCAAGATGATCGACAAGCCCGTGGTCACCCGGGCCAAGCGCCTGCTGGACCTGTACGAGGCCGGCAGCAAGATCGACGAAGTGGAGGAGATTTGACATGATCGAGCTTGAAAAGATCCCGCATATCCACGAGATCAGCAACCACGGGCCGTACCACGGCGCGCGGGAGAAGAACACCGCCACCTTCCAGGCCCGCTCCACCCGTCAGAACAAGCTGGTGCCCTCCCTGGAGGAGGCCATCCGCCGCACCGGCCTGAAGGACGGCATGACCATCAGCTTCCACCACCACTTCCGCAACGGCGACCACATCATCAACACCGTGGTGGATAAGCTGGCGGAAATGGGCTATAAAAACCTGACCCTGGCGGCCAGCTCCCTGGCCGCGGTCCACGCCCCCCTGATCCGCCACATCCAGAACGGCGTCATCACCCATATCGAGACCTCCGGTATGCGGGGCGAGCTGGCCGAGCAGGTGTCCCGGGGCCTCATCGACTGCCCGGTGGTGTTCCGGTCCCACGGCGGCCGGGCCAGCGCCATCCGCTCCGGCGACCTGCACATTGACGTGGCCTTCCTGGGCGCTCCCTCCTGCGACCCCTACGGCAACGCCAACGGCTACAGCCGGGACGACGAGGACGGCATCGCCTGCGGCTCCCTGGGCTATGCCCGCACCGACGCCACCTATGCCGACAACGTCATCGTCATCACCAACCACCTGGTGGCCTATCCCAACGCCCCCTGGGCCATCCCCGAGTTCGAGGTGGACTATGTGGTCATGACCGACGACATCGGCGACCCCAAGGGCATCATGTCCGGGGCCACCCGCTATACCAAGGACCCCAAGGAGCTGCTGATCGCCAAAACCGCCGCCAACGTCATCGAGGCCGCCGGTTATCTGTACGACGGCTTCTCCATGCAGATGGGCTCCGGCGGCGCGTCCCTGGCCACCGCCCGGTTCCTGCGCCAGAAGATGATCGACCAGAACATCCACTGCCGCTTCGCCTTGGGCGGCATCACCGGCCAGATCGCCGCCATGCACGAGGAGGGCCTCATCGACCGCATCCTGGACGTGCAGAGCTTCGACCTGGACGCCGCCAAGAGCCTGAAAAACAATCACTTCCACCACCAGATCAGCGCCAGCTACTACGCCAGCCACATGGTGGCCGCCGCCGTGGACCAGCTGGACTTCGTGATCCTCTCCGCCCTGGAGATCGACACCGACTTCAACGTCAACGTCCTCACCGGCTCCGACGGCGTCATCCGCGGCGCCATCGGCGGCCATCCCGACACGGCGGAGGGTGCCAGCCTCTCCGTGGTGGTGGCTCCCCTGACCCGGGGCCGCATTCCCACCATCGTCAAGCGCGTCAACACCGTGGTCACCCCCGGCGACGTGGTGGACGTGGTGGTCACCGACCAGGGCATTGCCGTGAATCCCCGGCGGCCCGACGTGAAGGAAAAGCTAGAAAAGGCCGGCCTGCACGTGTTCACCATCCAGCAGCTCCAGAAGCGGGCCGAGAAGCTCGTGGGCGTGCCCGATCCCATCCGCTATAAGGACCGCATCGTGGGCGTGGTCATGTACCGCGACAACACCATCATCGACGTGATCCGCCAGATCGACGAGGATGCCTGATCTGCGTATTGTAACGGCGCTGCCCCAGTCCCTGCGCCCGGCGTATGAGGCCCTGCTGGCCTCCGCCGGGCTGCGGGACGAGGGAGACGCCGACTGCACGGCCCTGCTGTCGTCCGACGGCGGGGCCCTGCTGGCCTGCGGGTCCGTCAGCGGCCGGGTCCTCAAGCAGATCGCCGTGGCCCCCTGGGCCGAGGGCGACGGGGCCTGCGCCCGGATCATCACCGCCCTGCTGGAGGAGTCCGCCCGGCGGGGCGTGGCCCACCCGTTTCTGTATACCAAGCCGAAAAATGCCCGCCTGTTCCGCAGTCTGGGCTTCTTCCCGGTGGCGGAAACGGCGGACATGCTGATGATGGAGCACCGCCGGGGCGGCGTGGAGCGGTACATCGCCTCCCTTCCGGCGTATGACGGCGAAAGCGGGGCCGTGGTGTGCCACGCCAATCCCTTCACCCGGGGCCACCGGCACCTGGTGGAATACGCCGCCGCCCGCTGTCCCCACCTGTATGTGTTCGTCCTCAGCGAGGAGACCGGAGATTTCCCGGCGGCGGACCGGCTGGAGCTGGTGCGCCGGGGCACGGCGGACCTTCCCAACGTGGACGTGGTCCCCGGCGGGGACTATATCATCTCCCGGGCCACCTTCCCCGCCTATTTCCTCCAGGGGGACCCGGAGCAGGCCCGGTGCGACCTGGAGCTGACCCTGTTCGGAAAGCGCATCGCCCCGGCCCTGGGCATCACCCGGCGGTTCGTGGGCCAGGAGCCCTACTCCCCGGTGACGGCCCGGTATAACCAGCGGATGCAGGCCCTGCTGCCCCAGTGGGGCATCCGCGTAGAGGAAATCCCCCGGCTGGAGGGCATCAGCGCCAGCCGGGTGCGTCAGCTGCTGCGCCAGGGCCGCCTGGCGGAGCTCCAACCCCTGGTGCCGGAGACGACCTATGCATACTGTCGAGATCACTTTGGAGCAGGTGCTCCTTGCCCGTGACCGCCGGGTCCTGCGCCAGCGGGAGCTGGCCGCCCGATACGGCGGGACCCTGCTGTCCTTTACCATGAACATCGCCGGTCCCGTGAAGGACGCCCCCCTGGTCCGCCTGGCCTTTCAGGCGGGCCTTGCGGCGCTGGACCGGGACCTGGGAAAGCCGGTGCACCGGGAGCTCATCCAGGCCTCCACCGGCCCTGAGGCCCTGCTGGTCTATGACCGCCCGGCCCCCTGGGTGAAGGAGCGCTGCCTTCTGCTGGAGGAGCGGGAGGCGGTGGGCCGCCTGTATGACCTGGACGTGCTGTCCCCGGAGGGGGAGAAGCTGTCCCGGCCCCAGAGCCGCCGGTGCCTGATCTGCGGCGGGCCTGTGACGGTGTGCTCCCGCAGCCGGGCCCACGGTCTGCCTGCCATCCGGGCAAGGACCCGGGACATCCTGGCGGACTTTGCCGCCGGGCACCTGTCCGCCCTGGCCCGGCAGGCCCTGGAGGACGAGGTGGACCTGACCCCCAAGCCCGGCCTGGTGGACCGGCGCAACACCGGGGCCCATGACGACATGGACCGCCCCCTGTTTCACCGCAGCGCCGGGGCCTTGGCGCCGTATTTCCGGCAGTTTGCCGCCCGGGGCATGGCCGGGGCCTCGCCCCGGGAGCTGCAAAGCCTGGGCCGGGAGGCGGAGCATGCCATGCTGGCCGCCACCGGCGGCGTCAACACCCACAAGGGGGCGCTGTACAGCTTCGCCCTGCTGCTGTCGGCCCTGGGCCGGTGCCTGGCGGAGGGCGGCGACCCCTTTGACACCGCCGCCGCCATAGCCGCGGCACTGCCTCCGGCGGAAAACACCCACGGCAGCGCCGTCCGGGCTCAGTGCGGCGGCGTCCGGCAGGAGGCCGTGTCCGGCTTCCCCACCGCCCGGCATATGCGGGGGCTTCTGGAGAGCGCCGGGCCGCTGTCGGCCCTGGTGTGGGCCATGTCACGGCTGGACGACAGCACCCTGGTCTATCGGGACGGCCCCCAGGGGCTGGCCTATGTCCGCCGGAGGGCGGCGGAGCTGCTGCGACTACCGGAGGAGGCCCTGCCCCCGGCGCTGGAGGCCCTGGACGATGATCTGATGGCCCGGCGCCTGAGCCCCGGCGGCAGCGCCGATCTGCTGGCCCTGGCCCTGTTCCTCCGCGCCGCCGCCCCGGAGACCTGGCTGTAAAGCGCAAAAATCATCCCCGGAAAGCTATGCTTTCCGGGGATGATTTTTTCACACGGCAGCGGTCTCCTGAGACGGTTCCTTGGCGGGCTCCTCCTGGCAGAAGGGATACTCCAGCATCCGGGGCAGGCGCATATACCGCCGGAAGTCGTTGCAGAAGGCGGCGTACTCATACCCGGTGCAGATGCGCTCGTCCATCACCACGCCGATGGGCATCATCTTCTTGGTCAGGTCGCCGGATATGTAGTTGGGCACAGGCTTGCCCATGCACACGAACACGCTGGTGGTGCCGAATTCATAGCAGTGGTGGTGGATATAGCTGGTCTTGATGGAGGCCAGGTTGGTGATGAACATGCTGGTGTGGAAGGGGGACAGATCGATGATCTTCCGGGGCAGCAGGCCGTGCTTGTCCAGGTGATAGGCCAGCCACACCACAAATTTCGGCAGCCCCGGCACGGAGAACATGAACCTGGCAAATTTGTCGGTGCTGTTGGACTGATGCTCCGCCTTGTTGGCGTCGATGGCGTCCTTAATCTTCTGGTTCACGGTGAACACCGTGTCGTTCTCGTCCAGATACACCTTCAGCGTGGTCTCGTTGACCACCCCGTCGGCCTGCTTTTTCAGGATCACGAAGGATACGCAGAAGTGGTTGCGGCGATAAATGCGGCCGTTCATCACAAAATAATTGAGCTTTGGATTGCGCAGCACCGCCTTGTAATAGGCGGAGATGATGACGCTCATATGGTTCAGCCGGACTCCGGCCCGGCGGTGGGTGCGGATAAAGTCCTTGATGACCTCCTCGTCGATGTTCTCGGTAACGGAGTTCCATGCGTCGTAGCGCTTGGGCATGATATAGGGGATGGCCGCCACCAGCGGCGGCAGATCCTTTACGCGGGTTCCATCAGGGCGCATTGCGTTGCCCTCCTCTTTTGTCAGATAAAGCTATTATACGGCATCTTTACGGGGATTGCAAGACAGAATGCGCAGCAGACTGCAAGCCTTCTGCCCCAAAAGGGCTTTGCCCTTTCGGGGCAAGCAGAAGCGCCGCCCATCCGGGCGGCGCTTCTGCTATTTATGACATGAGTAAGGTTCTTTGTATGGCTCAGTCGTCGTACATTTCGATGAGCTTCAGCAGGTGATCGTAGCGGGCCTTGGCCTCGGCCTCGTTGCGGGCGAACAGATTCTCCGCACGGTCGGGGAACTCGCGGGTCAGACGGCTGTAGCGGGCCTCGTTCATCAGGAAGTCGTGATAGCCGCCGGCGGGAGCCTTGGAATCCAGGTTGAACTTCTTCTCCGCAGCGGGGTTGAAGCGGAACAGGTTCCAGTAACCGCAGTCCACAGCCTTCTTCATTTCCTTCTGGCAGTTCATCATGCCGCCCTTGATGGAGTGCATCTCGCAGGGGCTGTAGCCGATGATCAGGGACGGGCCATGATAGGCCTCGGCCTCGGTGATGGCCTTGATGGTCTGAGCGGGGTTGGCGCCCATGGCCACCTGGGCCACATACACATAGCCATACTGCATGGCGATCTCCGCCAGGCTCTTTTTCTTGACCTCCTTACCGGCAGCGGCAAACTGAGCCACCTGGCCGATGTTGGAAGCCTTGGAGGCCTGTCCGCCGGTGTTGGAGTACACCTCGGTGTCGAACACGAAGATGTTGACGTCCTTCTTGCTGGCGATGACGTGGTCCAGGCCGCCGTAACCGATGTCGTAGGCCCAGCCGTCGCCGCCGAAGATCCACATGGACTTCTTGGCCAGGTATTCCTTCTTGCTGAGGATGTCGGCAGCCAGGGTGCAGGCGGCGCAGTCGCACAGCAGCTTGCCCTGGGCCTTCAGCTGGGCGGCGTGCTCAGCGAACTGAGGAATGGCAGCCAGCTCCTCCACGGTGGCGATGCTCTCCTCCAGGGCCTTCACATAGGCCCGGGCGGGCTCGGCGTTGGCGGTGCCGTCGTCCATGGTATCCAGCCATGCCTGAGCGGCGGCCTTCAGCTCGGGACGGGCCCACTCCACGGCGATCAGCTGGCGGGTCTCGTCGGCCAGATCCTGGCGGATCTTATCCTGGCCCACGAACATGCCCAGACCGTGCTCCGCGTTATCCTCGAACAGGGAGTTGCACCATGCGGGGCCGTGGCCCTCCTTGTTGGTGCAGTAGGGGGAAGTAGCCGCGGGACCGCCCCAGATGGAGGAGCAGCCGGTGGCGTTGGAGATGTACATATGATCGCCGAACAGCTGGGTGACGAGACGGGCATAGCTGGTCTCGGCGCAGCCGGCGCAGGAGCCGGAGAACTCCAGCATGGGCTGCTTGAACTGGCTGCCCTTGACGGTGTTGTCCTGCATGTCCTTCTTCTCCGCGACCTCGGCCACGCAGTAGTCGAACACATCCTGCTGGGGCAGCTCGCCCTCCTGGCCGACCATGGTCAGCGCACCGACCGGGCAGGCGCCCACGCACACGCCGCAGCCCATGCAGTCAAGCGGGCTGATGGCCATGGTGAACTTATAGGTACCCTTGCCCTTGCCGGCCTTGATGTCCACGATCTTGGCGGCGGCGGGCGCAGCGGCGGCCTCGTCCTCGGTCAGGGCATAGGGACGGATGGTGGCGTGCGGGCAGCAGTAAGCGCACTGGTTGCACTGGATGCACTTCGCGGCATCCCACGTCGGGACGGAGACGGCCACGCCGCGCTTCTCATAGGCGGCGGCGCCCAGCTCGAAGGTGCCGTCCACATGGTCCACAAAGGCGGACACAGGCAGGCTGTCGCCGTCCATCTTGCCCACGGGGAAGAGAATGGTCTTGACCTGCTCCACCAGCTCTGCCGGGGCGCTGGGCTTTGCCACGGCGTACAGCAGGGTGGGCGGCAGGGCTTCCAGAATAGCCTGCTGGCGGGGGCTGCTGCCGTCCATCAGGGCAGAGACTTGCAGCAGGTTGTAGGCGGTTGACTTTGTGATGCCGATAGAGCAGCACCATGCCCGAAAAGAATCATCCCCGCGATTGCCATGCTTTGAGTTGTCCAACAATTGGACAACTCCGCACAGCGCATCATGGGCGGCGGCAATGGCATTGCCCATGTGCACAAGGCCACGCTCGGCCATCTGCTTGCCGTGGCGGTATTCGTCCTCGGCAAAGTGCAGGTCCTCCACGGTCTGGTCAGTCAGGCCGGAATAATCAAACGCCGGGCGCATTGCATCCGGCACGGTAGTTAGGGGCTTGTCCTGCATGGCACCAGCTGTTGATACAGAAGAACCGCCCGCCGATGCGGCAGGGG
>OGLX01000048.1_pt1 | contig 90420 bp, 75 predicted proteins | sample 1572821 | NCBI WGS metagenome assembly OGLX01 (sample SAMEA2581908, study PRJEB24529) | metagenome | biome: Human gut stool | place: China | collected 2011 | reverse complement strand
ACATGAGGCCCTATTCCTCATACCCTTTTTATTCAATTGTCCAAGATGTATTGTAGTCCTACAAATCCGGGTAAAACTTTTCATTTTCCTTTGTGCATTCGTCCATACTTTGTGCACATATTAGCAAAATTTGTGTCAAATCTGCAAATAAGGCTGGAAACCGGTGCGGGGGTATGATAGAATGGAGATACCTGTGGGGCGGGAGAGCCCCGGGGGAAATTAAAGGAGGTAATAGCCTGATGAAAACACCTGTTCGCACCAGACTTCTGTCTGCGCTGCTGTCACTGGTCATGCTGGTTTCCCTGCTGCCGGTGTCGGTATTCGCGGCAGAGCCTGAGGCAGGGACATGGACGAAGGTGGAGCTGGCCGATATCACGGCCGACGACACCGTCGCCATTACCATGACCAAGGGCGACAGCACCTGGGTGCTGCCCAACAACGGCGACGCCAAGGCCGCGGCCAAGGCCATCACCGGTACCGTCAGCGGCAATACGCTGACCACATCGGAGAAGGACCTGTTCGGCTGGAAGGTCGTCAAGGGCGCTGACAGCTTCCAGCTGGTCTCCGCCGCCACCGGCAAGTACCTGTATTCCACCAGCAGCAACAACGGCATCCGCCAGGGTACCGGCGAAAACCGCGACTGGGTGGTGGACACGGAGTCCGGCTATCTGAAGAACGTGGCACTGTCCCGCTATGTGGGCGTGTACAACAACCAGGATTGGCGCAGCTACACTTCTGTCCACGCCAATATCGCCGGGCAGACCCTGGGCTTCTGGAAGCTCAGCACCGCCCCCGCCCGGGAAAGCGGCATCGTCACCGATCTGACCACCCTGCAGAACGGCGACAAGGTGGTGGTGTTCAACCCCGCCAACAAAAAGGCTCTGTCCTCCGTGTACAACGGCTTCTATAACACAGGCGTGGATGTGGAGCTGACCGGTGGCAAGCTCACCGGCTACACGGATGCAGAGCTGTGGACCGTGAACCGCACCGAGAGCGGCGCCTATACCTTCTCCACCGCCGAGGGCAAGAAGCTGTCCATGGACACCAGCTACAGCAGCACCCCCCTGGACAAGGCCAATGTGGATTGGGAGCTCAGCGCTGCCGCCACGGCGGACTGCTTCTACATCAAGAACGTGGGCCGCGGCAGCTATCTGGAGTGGTATGCCGAGAAGAACAACTGGAGTGCCTTCGGCACCATCGGCAGCAATGAAGCTCTGTTTGCCCAGGCATTCTTCAAAATCCAGAAAAGCGGCATCGTTACCTCCGTATCCGACGGCGACCAGGTGGTGGTATTCAACCCCGCCAACGGCAAGGCCCTGTCCACGGAGTACACCGGCTTCTATAACAAGGGCACCGACGTGACCCTGGCCAATGGCAAGCTCTCCGGTTATACCAAGGCCGACATCTGGACCGTGGGCGTCAACGCCGACGGCAGCTACACCTTCTCCACCGCCGACGGCAAGAAGCTGTCTATGGACGAAAAATACTCCAGCACCCCCCTGGATAAGACCCACACCGGCTGGAGCATCCTCCCCGCCGCCACGGAAAATTGCGTCTATATCCAGAACGTGGGCCGCAGCAGCTATCTGGAGTGGTATGCCGAAAAGAACAACTGGAGTGCCTTCGGCACCATCGGCAGCAACGAAGCCCTGTTTGCCCAGCAGCTCTATCTGGTAGGCGACGAGATGGACCAGCCCGCCGGCAGCCTGCCCCAGGAGGGTGCGCAGGTGGTGCTGTTCAACCAGAATGCCCAGGGCGTCCTGGCCGGGCAGAATGACAACACCGACAGCCCCGCCATCAATAGTGTCTCCGCCCAGATCACGGACGGCAAGGCCATCCCCGAAAACGGCGGCGTGGTGTTCACCGTGGAGCGCAGCGGCGAATACTATCGCTTCCGCAACGAGACCTACGGCTACCTGTGCTCCAACGGCACCGGCAACAACGCCTTCTATTCCCAGACCGCCAGCGACGACGCCGACTGGACCGTGGAGCCCTGCTCCGGCGGCGTGGGCGGCTATCAGCTGGAGAGCCGCACCGCCAAGTTCAACGGCCGGTACAGCCAGTATCTGGAGTATTACAGCGACAGCTATAAGACCTACAGCATGTACAACGTCACCGACTACACCATCTACTCCTTCTTCTTCTATGGTGTGGCCGACAGCGTGAAGCTGGACGGCGGCGTGGTCAACGATCCCGCCGTGGTGTTCACCTCCGCCGACACCGTGAAGGCCGGTCAGGACTATACCCTGACCTTCACCGTCAATGATGTCAAGGCCGTTTCCAAGCTGGAGATCCTGGTGGACGGCAAGGCCGCCGGTGTCATCACCGACTACACCGCCGACGGCAAGAACTACACCGCCAACGTCTCCGCCGCCATGCTGGCTGGGTCCGATCAGGTGACCCTCACCGTCCGCGTCACCAACGCCTCCGGCGCGTCCTATTCCGGCAGCCTGGTGCTCACCGTGGTGGACGAGCCCTCCATCGGGGCTGTGACCCCCCTGAAGGGCAGCCAGACCGGCAGCGACAAGCGGCCCGTGATTTCCGCCGAGATCATCAACGCCGGTGAGAATCCCACCCTGGAGATGACCGTCAACGGCCAGAGGGTCAACGCCGTGTACGCCGGCGGCAAGCTCACCTATACCCCCGCCGCCGACATGACCGACGGCCGCACCAATGTTACCGTCACCGTTACCCGCGCCGACGGCAAGACCGCCTCCTTCAACTGGTTCTTCACCGTGGGCCAGGCCCAGTATCAGCTGTACTTCGGCCAGCTCCACAGCCACACCCAGTATTCCGACGGCGCAGGCTCCCTGGATGCCGCCCTGGACTATGTGAAGAACCTGCCCGAAAGCGCCAATGTCCAGTTCGTGGCCTTCACCGACCACTCCAACTACTTTGACACCACCGGCGCCGCCAACCCCGAGGGCGCCCTGTACGACATGAGCCTGGCCAGCGCCTCCAGCCAGGAGACCTGGAACAGCTATCGTTCCTCCGTGGCCGCCTTCAACGAGGCCAACGCCGGTTCCCTGGTGGCTCTGGCGGGCTTCGAGATGACCTGGTCCGGCGGTCCCGGCCACATCAACACCTTCAATACCCCCGGTATCGTCTCCCGCAACAACTCCACCCTGAACAACAAGACCGACTATGCCGGTATGCGCGCCTACTATGCCCTGCTGAGCCAGCAGGAGGGCGCAGACAGCCTCAGCCAGTTCAACCACCCCGGCAACACCTTCGGCACCTTCGGTGACTTCGCCTTCTGGGATCCCGTCATCGACAGCCGCATGTACATGGTGGAGGCCGGCAACGGCGAGGGCCAGATCGGCGCCGGCGGCTATTATCCCAGCTATGAGTATTACACCATGGCGCTGGATAAGGGCTGGCACCTGGCTCCCACCAACAACCAGGATAACCACAAGGGCCGCTGGGGCAACGCCAACGATGCCCGCGACGTGATCCTCACCGACGACTTCAGCGAGCAGGGCATCTATGACGCGCTGCGGGCCATGCGTATGTACGCCACCGAGGACAAGAACCTGGAGATCGGCTACACCGTCAACGGTATGCTCCTGGGCAGCAGCCTCACCGAGGTCCCCGAGAAGCTGAACATCCACGTCACCGTCAACGACCCCGACGCCAGCGATTCCATCTCCAAGGTGGAGGTCATTGTCAACTCCGGCAAGACCGCCTATACCTGGGATGATCCCGCCGTCCTGGCCACCGGCGACCTCAGCGTCACCCTGGACCCCGACTACAGCTACTATTATATCCGCGTCACCCAGGGTGACGGCGACCTGGCGGTCACCGCTCCCGTGTGGGTGGGCGAGACCCTGAAGCTGGGCATCTCCGATGTGACCTGCGGCACCTCCACCCCCGTCACCGGCGAGGCCATGACCGTCACCACCACCCTGTTCAACAGCGAGAGCACCGACGCCAATATCAAGTCCATCACCTACGCCGTGGGCAGCCGGGTCCTGGCCTCCGCCACCGATGTGGGCACCGTTCCCGCCAGCGGCACCCTGGCCCTGAGCTATGACGTCTCCTTCGATACCGCCCGGGTCTATAAGGTCACCGCCACCGTGGTGCTGGAGCAGGACGGCAAGGAGTATGTGTTCACCAAGGACATTACCCTGGACGTGCTGAATGCCGACGACCTGGTGTATATCGGCATCGACGCCTCCCACTACAACGAGTATGTGGCCGGTAACTACAAGGATTCCATGGGCAACTTCGGCATCCTGGCGGGCAAGTACAGCGTCCGCACCGTGGAGCTGAAGACCAGCGACGAGCTCATCGCCGCCTGCTCCAATCCCAAGTTCAAGGCCCTGATCCTCACCGCTCCCTCCCGCCGCCTGGCGGACGCCCAGACCGATCCCCGGACCTACAGCGCTGCGGAGCTGGCGGCCATTACCGCCTTCAACGCCGGCGGCGGCACCGTGATCCTGGCCGGCTGGAGCGACAACTACGAAAACTATGACGTGATCCAGAGCAACTCCGCCATCAAGCACATGGCCGCCACCCAGAACGAGGTGCTCCAGGCCCTGGGCTCCAGCCTGCGCATCAGTGACGACGCCACCTATGACGACGTCCGCAGCGCGGCCGACGGTGTGGACAAGTGGCGTCTGTACTTCAACACCTATGGCCAGAGCTTCCTGACCGACGGTGTCATCGTGGACGCCGAGCACCCCTATGACCGGCTGTATACCGAGGTATTCAGCCACTATGGCGGCGCCTCCGTGTATGCCGTGGATGCAGACGGCAACCCCACCTCTGCCCTGCCCGCTACGGTGACTCCGGTGGTGTACACCCACAGCACCACCTATTCCGTGGACGTGGATAAGGACGGCCTGGGCGGCGCCAACGTGCCCAAGTACGCCTATGCCGAAAACGACAGCCGTCTGCTGGCCATGGCCAGCGAGCAGCTGGAGGGCAAGGGCCTGATCATCGTGTCCGGCGCGGCCTTCATGTCCAACTTCGAGGTCCAGGCCACTATCAGCGACAACGGCTCCGAGAAGAACTACTCCAACTATAAGATCTGCGAGAACCTGCTGCGGGCCATCAACCCCGTGAAGGTCACCGACATCGCCACCGTCCAGGCCCAGACCGAGGCCGGCCACAAGTACACCATCGAGGGTGTCGTGACCTCCAACGCCTCCGGCTATGACAAGGCTACCGCTTTCTTCGACTGCATCTATGTCCAGGATGAGACCGGCGGCATCAACTGCTTCCCCGTGGCCGGTGAGTTCAAGATCGGCGACGTGGTCCGGGTCACCGGCGTGACGGAGACCTATCAGGGCGAGAACGAGCTGCAGGTTTCCTCCATCGAGAAGATCGGCGAGACCACCCCCGTCACCCCCAAGGTCGTCACCTCCACCCAGATCAACGACGGCTCCGTCCTGGGCCAGCTGGTGACCCTGAAGGGCTTCGTGGTGGGCTATGAGATGGCCGACGGCCTGGTGCAGACCATCCTGGTCCGCGACAGCGAGGGTAAGATCGCCCGGGTGTTCATCGACGGCTATATCACCACCTCCTATGACGTGGCGAACCTGTCCATCGGCTGCGAGATCTCCGCCACCGGCCTGGCCTCCTACGACAACACCTTCGTCCTGGCCGACGGCACCGAGATGGCCCCCCGCATCCGCATCCGCGACCGCAGCGACGTGGTCTGCACCGCCCATGAGCACACCTTCGGCGAATGGGTGGTCACCACCGCCCCCACCTGCACCCAGGACGGCCTGGAGACCCGCACCTGCTCCGCCTGCGGCGAAGTGGAGACCCGGGTCATCCCCGCTGCCGGTCACGATTATAAGGACGGCAAGTGCACCGTCTGCGGCGAGACCGATCCCAACTACAAGCCCGATCAGCCCACCCAGCCCGGCGTCAAGACCGGCGATGAGAGCAACACCACCATGTGGGTCATCGTCCTGATCTGCGCCGCGGCCCTGGCCGTGGTCCTGGTGGTCCTGTCCCGCAAAAAGCGCAACAGCTAATACTGATTCTTGATTCAAAAATTGAATCAAGAATCCCGTGCGCTACGCGCACGCACAGCGTGCGAAAACACGCTGTGACGTCTCATACAAAACCTGACGCACCTTCGGCGCTATAAAAAGCTTTTCAAGCTTTTTAACAGGTTTTGGTATAAGCGGACCACCCCATAGCAATCCATAGCACAACAGCAAAGGCCCCCGTCGGATGGCGGGGGCCTTTGAGATTGTCAAAAAGTCTCACAGAGTTTGCCGTCCGCAGGCGGCAAATTAAATGCAATCCGTTTTTTGCGGCGGCGTGTACGTCGCAAAAAACACTTCTCAGTCTGCAAGTGTGGAATTGGTTCGCCCTCGGCGAACCAATTATGCGCGCAGCAGACTGCAAGTCTTTTGCGCAAAAAGAGCTTGCTCTTTTTGCGCAAGTATCAGAATACGCTCAGGTCCAGCCGGGCGGACAGCAGCTCCAGCGCCCGGATACCGGCCAGGCTGTTGCCCTTTTCGTCCAGGGCCGGGCCGAACAGGCCCACCCCCATGCGGCCGGGCACCACAGCCATAATGCCGCCGCCTACGCCGCTTTTGGCCGGTACGCCCACCCGGATGGCGAAGTCTCCGGACCCGTCGTACATGCCGCAGGTCATCAGGTTGGCGTTGACGAACCGGCCATAGGCCGCCGGGAACAGCCGCTGGCCGTCCGGCAGCTGACCGTGGCAGGCCAGCACGCAGCCGATGCGGGCCAGGTCCGCCGCGCTGACCCGGATGGAGCAGGCCCGGAAATAGCAGTCCAGCAGCTCCTCCACGTCCCCGTGGATCAGGCCGTGGGCCTTCAGCAGATAGGCCAGGGCCCGGTTTTTGGAGCCGGTGGCCTTTTCGGAGTGATAGACCTCCTCGTCCAGGTCGATCTTCTCGTTGGCGGCCAGGCGGCGGATAAAGCCCAGCAGCCGGGCAAACCGCTGGTCATAGGTCTCGCCCCCCACCAGCTGGCACATGAGGATGGCCCCGGCGTTGACCATGGGGTTCAGGTGCTTGGCCAGCAGGGCGTTGTCCGCCACGTTGATGGCGTCAAAGGGCTTGCCGGTGGCCTCCACCCCCACATGGGCCCGGACGGTCTCCCGGCCGTTGTCCTGCAGGGCCAGCAGAAGCAAAAGGGGCTTCATGACGCTCTGGATGGTGAAGCAGCGGCGGCTGTCGCCGGCCTCCACCAGGTTGCCGTCCCTGTGGAACACGGCGATACCCAGGCGGTCCGGGTCCTGCCGGGCCAGCTCCGGGATATAGGAGGCCAGGGCCCCCTGCCCGGTGTACGGGCGGCACTCCTGTAGGATCTGTTGCAGCAATTCTTCCATATCGGCTCCTTCACCCGCGCGAAGGCGGGATTTTTTGATACAACAAGTAATTTTTCTGTCGGATATTACGGTCAGTAGTCGACTTTCATCAGGCACAGGCCCTCCGGCGGGGCGGTGGGCCCTGCCAGGCGGCGGTCCCGGGCCTCCAACAGGGCGGGCATATCCTCCGGCTGCCGGGTCCCCCGGCCCACCTCCAGCAGCGTGCCCACCAGGATGCGCACCATATTCTGCAAAAAGCCGGTGCCGTGGAAGGTGAACACGATGCGGTCCTTCTGCCGCACCACGGTGATGCTGTCCACCAGCCGGACGGTGGATTTTTTCATCCGGGGGTTGCCGCAGAAGCTGGCGAAGTCGTGCTGTCCCTGCAGCAGGGCCGCCGCCTGCTGCATCCGCTCCAGGTCCGGGTGAAAGTCCAGCAGGGTGACGTACTTCCGGTCGAACACCGGCTTCACCGGCCCGTCGAAGCACACATAGCGATAGGTTTTGCCCAGGGCCTTATACCGGGCGTGGAACCGGGGGGCGGCCTCCTTCACCTCCCGGACGGCGATGGCGTCGGGGAGATAGCGGTTCATATAGTCCCGGATCTCCTCCGGGGACAGGTCCACGTCCAGCTGGGCGTTGGCCGCCATGGCCCGGGCATGGACCCCGGCGTCGGTGCGTCCGGCGCCGATGATCTCCACGGGACTGCCCTGGAGCCGGGTCAGCACGCTCTCCAGCTTCCCCTGGATGGTGTCCCGCCCCGGCTGGCGCTCCCAGCCGAAAAAGCGGGTGCCGTCATAGGCGATGATGAATTTATAGTTGCGCAGCATATGGAATCACTCCGTCATGATCTTCAGAATCACCCGGTCCGTCTCCTTCATGCCCTGAGAGGCCAGGATGCCCACGTTGCGGATGGTCTCCTCCACGTCCCGGCCCACGATGCCGTCGCCAGGCCGGAAGCTGTTGCCCCGCAGGTACATGTTATAGCCCAGAATGCCGGTTTCCACACCCATAGCGATCTTGCTGGCGCAGCTGGCCTTGGCCCCGTCGCAGATGCAGCCGGAGATCATGGCCGCGGCGTTGGTGATGGTGTGGCAGATGCCCTCATAGTCCGCGCCCCGAAGCCATGCAATGCCGCAGCCTGCCCCCACGCCGGCAGACACCGCCCCGCAGTAGGCGGACAGGCGGCCGATGCCGGTTTTCTGGTGGATGGTGATCAGGTCCGACAGGCACACCGCCCGCAGGATGGTCTCCCGGTCCCGGCCCGTCTGCACGCCGTAGCGCCACACGGGGACGGAGGCCGTGATGCCCTGGTTGCCGGAGCCGGAGCAGATCACCACCGGCATCTCGCAGCCGTTCATCCGGGCGTCGGACCCGGCGGCGGCCCAGGCCCGGGCCTCCGTCTCCACGTCGCCGCCGGAGAGCAGCAGCGTGGAGCCGATGTTGGCCCCCCAGTCCCCCCGCAGGCCCTCCCGGGCGATGGCGGTGTTGCAGTCGATCTGGCGGCCCACGGAGTCCTCGATGCGGGAGACGTCTACCGTCTCGGCAAAGGTCAGGATATCCCGGACGTTCAGCACGCTCTTGTCCTGCAAATTGTCCTCGGCGGAGTCGGAGTGGGGCTTTTCCAGCAGGACCTCCCCGTCCCGCTCCACATAGATGATATTGGTGTGGTTGTTGGCCACATGGACCACGGCCCGGTGCCCGTCGCCGGTCCAGCCGGTGAGCCGGATGTCCAGCATCCGGGGGGTGGGCGGGCAGTCGATGCGGATCTCCGTCCGGTCCAGATAGTCCCCGATGGCGGGGGCGTCTGCCTCCGTCACATGGGCGATGACCTGAAGCCGGGCCTCCGGATCCCCGGCCACCATGCCCACGGCGATGGCCGCCGGAAGGCCCCGGCGGCCCCCGGTGTTGGGTACCACCACGGATTTGACATTTTTCAGGATGTTGCCGCTGACCTCCGCCAGAATGCGGCAGGGCCTCTGCCCCAGCACCTGGCGCAGCCGGGCCGCGCAATAGGCCACGGCGATGGGCTCCGTGCAGCCGGTGGCCAGCTGAAGCTCCTCACGCAGGATGGTACAGAATGCCTCCTCTTTTCTCTCGTCCAACATGATCGCAATTCCCTTTCGTCCCATATATTTTCCCGGCACACGCCGGTGAATTCCCGTTTTGTCTCACGCCTGGGGCGCGTCGTCCTCGCTGTCGATCCAGTCCTGCACGTCCACCACCTGAAACTCCGTGGGAGTGCGGCGGATCACCACCCGCTCCAGGCCCGCGTTGATGATGTGGCGGCGGCACATGGGGCAGGAGGTGGCGTCCGGCAGCAGCTCCCCGGTCTGGGCGTTGCGGCCCACCAGGTACAGGGTGCCGCCCACCATGTCCCGGCGGCTGGCGGAGATGATGGCGTTGGCCTCGGCGTGGACGCTGCGGCACAGCTCGTACCGCTCCCCCCGGGGAACCTGCAGCCGCTCCCGGGTGCAGTAGCCCATGTCCACGCAGTTGCGCCGCCCCCGGGGCGCGCCGTTGTAGCCGGTGGAGATGATCTCGTCGTTTTTCACGATGATGGCCCCGTACACCCGGCGCAGACAGGTGGCCCGTTCCAGCACCGTCTGGGCGATGTTCAGATAATAGTTTTCCTTGCTGATGCGCTGCATGACAGCACCTCCCGGTATGAAAGCTCGTTGTTCCCTATTATAAACGATTTTCCTGCTCAGAGCAACAAATTCTTCCGAAAAAAGCATTGACTTCCCGGCAGGGGCTGTGGTATCATGAACGAACTGAAAACTCTATGAGGGAGTAGCAAGCGGGCGATTGTCCGCAGCACGTCAACATACTGGCCGCCTGGCGGCCTGGCTTGCTTTAATTTGCGAGACTCATGTATCACTGCCGCGGGATGCATGGGACTCGTCTGTCTGTTCGCCTTCGAGCCCGGACATGGCCCCCGGCCATGTCCGGGTTTTTTCATGGAATTTTCACGAAAAAAGGAGAAACGAACATGCAGTGGAATATCCTGTTCTTTTTCAACAGCGTGCTGCTGGGGGTGGGGCTGGCTATGGACGCGTTTTCCGTGTCCCTGGCCAACGGCCTCAACGAGCCCCACATGTCCCGGCGGCGGATGCTGGGCATTGCCGGGGTGTTTGCCGCCTTCCAGGCCCTGATGCCCATGACGGGGTGGATCTGCGTCCACACCATCGTGCAGTATTTCCGGGCCTTTGAAAAGCTGATCCCCTGGATCGCCCTGGCCCTGCTGGGCTTCATCGGCGGGAAAATGCTCATCGAGGGCATCCGGGGCGGCGGAGACGATGACGCCGCCCCCAGACTGGGCCTGGGCGCTCTGCTGTTGCAGGGGGTGGCCACGTCCATCGACGCTCTGTCCGTGGGCTTCACCATTGCCGAGTATGACTGGCTCATGGCCCTGGTCTGTTCCCTGATCATTGCGGCGGTGACGCTGTGCATCTGTCTGGGGGGCCTGGTGCTGGGGCGGAAATTCGGCATGCGCCTTGCCGGCCGGGCCCAGATCCTGGGCGGGGCCATCCTGATCTTCATCGGACTGGAAATCTTTATCAGCAGTATGCTGTAAAAACTAAGGAGGAACAACACAATGCTCGTACCCATTCTTCTGTTCATCGTGGGTCTGGTGCTGCTGATCAAGGGCGGCGACTGGTTCGTGGACGGGGCCACGGGGCTGGCCCACCGGTTCCATGTGCCGGAAATTCTCATCGGCGCCACGGTGGTCTCCATCGGCACCACCCTGCCGGAGGTGATGGTGTCCGCCACCTCCGCCGTCAGCGGCCACGGCGAGATCGCCTACGGCAACGCCATCGGCTCGGTGATCTGCAACACCGCCCTGATCGCAGCCCTGACCATCGCCATCCGCCCCTCGGAGGCGGACCGCAGGAGCCTGCGGACCCCGGTGATCTTCTTCTTCATCGCCGCCGTGTTCTACGCCGCCATCGCCTATACCAACGGGGCCTTCACCCGGCTGGCGGGCATCGTGCTGCTGGTGATGTTCGCGGTGTACATGGTCCTTACCGTGCGCCAGAGCTTCCGGGACACCGTGCAGGCCGGCGGCGCGGACGAGGCCATCGACGGCACCCCCTCCATGGGCAAGGACATCCTGCTGCTGGTCATCGGCGCGGCCTTCATCGCCGTGGGGGCCAACCTGCTGGTGAACAACGGCACTCTCATCGCCCAGGGGCTGGGCGTGCCGGAGTCCGTCATTGCCCTGACCTTCGTGGCCCTGGGCACCTCCCTGCCGGAGCTGGTCACCGCCATTACCTCCCTGGTAAAGGGCCACAGCGCCCTGTCCCTGGGCAACATCGTGGGGGCGAACCTCTTTAACCTGGTGCTGGTCAGCGGTCTGTCCACCACCCTGTCCCCCTTCCAGGTGCCCCAGGAAAAGACCATCGCCGGGCACAACGCCTCCCTGGTGGTGGACATCCCCCTGATGATGCTGGTGATGCTGCTGCTGACGATGCCCGCCCTGGCCAAGGGCAGGCTGTCCCGCTGGCAGGGCATCGTGCTGCTGGTGCTGTACGCCGGCTTCTGCGCCTTCCAGTTCTGCTTCTGAGTTCTGAATAAGCGCACCCCCGGCGGGAATCCGCCGGGGGTGCGTTAGTGTATCAAAATGCCTCGCAGCGTTTGCCGCCCGCAGGCGGCAAATGACTTGCAAGCCTTTTAGCCCCACAGGGCGGACAGCATGGGAATGACCTGCTTTTTCCGGCTCATAACGCCGGGCAGGAACAGGGCGTTGTCCTTGGGCTCGGCGGAGAAGGCGTTGCGGATGGCCTCGTCGCTGCCCACATACAGCAGCTGCGTGCCCTCCAGCAGCACGTCGGTGAGCATCAGGATCACCATGTTATAGTGGCGCTCTTCCTGGAGGCGGCGCATCACCGCCAGGAACTCCTCCTTGCGCTCCAGCATCTCCATGGAGTCCAGGCAGGTGACCTGGCCCACGCCCAGGTTCTGCTCGCCGATGTGAAACTCCTTGAAGTCGCTGCTCACCAGCTCCTCCACGGATTTGCCTCCGGCGGTGGAGAACAGCTGGCGGCCCAGCTCCTTTATGTTGACGCCGCCGATGCGGGCCATGCGCTCGGCCATGGCGATATCCCGCTTGGTGCAGGTGGGGGACTTGAACATAACGGTGTCGGCCAGGATGGCCGCCGCCAGCAGCCCCGCCATATTGGCCGAGGGCATGACGCCGTGTTCCTGATACATACCGGCGATGATGGTGGCGGTGCTGCCCACGGGCTCGTTGCGCACCCGGATGGGCTGGCTGGTCTGGATATCCGCCAGGCGGTGGTGGTCGATGATCTCCAGAATCTCCGCCTGATCCAGGCCCGGCACGGCCTGGGCCCGCTCGTTGTGGTCCACCAGCACCACGCGCTTGCGCCGGGGGCGCAGCAGGTGATACCGGGACAGGGTGCCCACGACTTTTTCGTTCTCGTCCAGCACCGGGTAGCAGCGGTAGCGGCTTTTCAGCACCACCTCGCGGACGTCGTCGATATAGTCCGACAGGTGGAAGCACACGATCTTTTCATTGTGGCAGGGCCGGGAGATGGGGCTGGCCTGATAGATCAGCCGGGCCACCCGGCTGGCCTCATAGGGGGTGGTGATGATGCAGGTGCGCCCGGCGTTTTCCAGCAGGTCCGGGTCCACCTCCGTCTGGCACAGGATCAGGCAGCTGACGCCGATGTCCAGGGCCCGGCGGATCATGTCCGGCTGGTCGCCGCAGATGACGATGTTGTCCGGGTCGCCGAACAGCAGGTTCTCGCAGCTCTGGGGCAGGGCGATGACCACGTTGCCGGACACGGTGTCGATCAGGTCGCCGCTGTCGTTGAGCAGGCGGCCCTCGATGACGCTGAGCAGGTTGAACAGGGGCACCGCCTCCACCCGGGGGTTGGCGATGGTGGTCATGCTGTAGGTGGCGATGTCGCCGGCGGACAGAGTGCCGTACAGGGTGCCGTCCTCGTTGATGACGGGGATGGCGGAGATCTTCTGTTCCCGCATGATGTGCCAGGCCCGGTCCATGGTGACCGTGGCGTTCAGGGCCGGGGGCGTATCATAGTCCAGGTCCTCCACCTGGGTGCGGACGTTCTGCACCGTCCGGGGGGGCTGGAAGCCGAAGCGGTCCAGCATCCGCTGGGTCTGGTCGCTGATGTGGTCCATATGGGCGGCCACATAGTTCCGGTCGCCCAGGGCGTTGCGCAGGGCCGCGTAGGCCATGGCGGACACGATGGAATCGGTATCGGGGTTGTGGTGGCCGATGACGTAGATCTCGTTCATAGGATTCAACTCCTTTCGGATGATTCCATTATAAAACGGCCCCAATTTGTTTGTCAATGCGGTGTTGTGCCTAAATTTGCCGAAAATAGAGCACCCTAACTGTTTATTTATCCGTGGAGCAGCATTTTCCCCGGCGGAGTCTCATGTTTCACTGGGGGAAACCGGTTATCCTTTACAGCAGGCCGAAACCGCCGCCTCCAGGGCCGTCACCAGCTGCGCCAGGGGCAGGGACGGCCGGTCCGTGCCCGCCGTCTGCTCCGGAATGCAGGGAACGTGGATGAACCCCGCCCGGACTCCCGGACCTGCATGGTGCAGTACGCAGTACAGCAGGTGGTTGCACACATAGGTCCCCGCGCTGTTGGACAGCTCCGACGGCACCCCGGCCTCCCGGATGGCCCGGACCATGTCCTTCATCGGCGCCGTGGCGAAATACGCTGCCGGTCCGCCAGGGACGATGGGTGCATCTACCGGCTGCTGCCCGGCGTTGTCCGGGATCCGGGCGTCGTCCACATTGATGGCCACCCGCTCCGGCGTCACGGCGCTGCGGCCCGCCGCCTGGCCCACGCACAGCACCACGTCCGGCCGGAACGCATCCATTTCCGCCGTCACCAGCCGGGCAGAATCGCCGAACACCGTGGGCACCTCCAAAATGCGCAGCTCCGCCTCCGGGCATCGTACCCGCTTCACGGCCTCCAGGGCCGGATTCACGGTTTCCCCGCCGAAGGGGGTAAAGCCCGTCAAAAGTACCCGGGGTTTCCGATTATTCTCCATGAAATCACTCCAAACTGTAATTTATAGACATTATTATACAATATGTATTTGCATTTGGCAAGAAAAACCGGCCTTGACAACCGGCGGCGGCCATCATAAAATAGGGGTGAGTTCCTGACGTCAAAATTACGATTGCGACGGAAGCTACGCCACAGATGACACCGCCCGGGGGGAACGCTTCCCGGGTGCTGGGGCCGTGCCGCAGGGCGCGGCTCTTTTTGTTTCGGAGGAGGTGACGGCATATGGAAACAAGAGTGGCATTGATCGGCATCATCGTGGAGCAGGAATCTTCGGCGGCGGCGCTGAACGCGCTGCTGCACGAATACGGCGGCTATATCATCGGGCGCATGGGCCTGCCGTACCGGGAACGGGGCGTGAACATCATCTCGGTGGTGCTGGACGCGCCCCAGGACAAGATCGCCGCGCTGTCCGGCAAAATCGGGCGGCTGCCCGGCGTCAGCGCCAAAACACAGTATTCCAACGTCATTTCACGGGAAGGAGAAAACCAATGAAAAGATTTGTATCCCTGCTGCTGGCGGTGCTGATGACCGCCGCGCTGTTTACCGGCTGCGCCAAGCAGCCCCAGACCCCCGAGACTCCCCAGGAGGAGGCCGTCACCATCCGGGTGGGCGGCCTGAAGGGCCCCACGTCTATGGGCCTGGTGAAGCTGCTGGACGACGCCGAAAACCAGAAAACCGCCAACGCCGTCGACTTTCAGATGGCCGCCAGCGCCAACGAGCTGACGCCGCTGCTGCTGCAGGGGGAGCTGGACATTCTGGCGGTGCCTGCCAACCTGGGCTCCGTGCTGTATAACAAGACCCAGGGCGGCGTGAAGCTGCTGGCCGTCAGCACCCTGGGCGTGCTGTATATGGTGGAAAAGGGCGGCGAGACCGTCACCGATATCAAGAGCCTGGCCGGAAAGACCATCTACGCCACCGGCAAGGGCGCCACCCCCGAGTATGCCCTGACCTATCTGCTGGCCCGGAACGGCCTGGAGCTGGGCAAGGACGTGAACGTGGAGTGGAAAAGCGAGCCCACGGAGATCGTGGCCCAGATGGCGGCCCAGGACAGCGCCGTGGCCATGCTGCCCCAGCCCTTTGTGGTGGTGGCCATGGGCCAGGTGGAGGGCCTGCGGGTGGCCCTGGACCTGACGGAGCAGTGGAACACCCTGGGCGGCGACAGCCAGCTCATCACCGCCGTGCTGCTGGTGCGCAGCGAGTTTCTGGACCAGCATCCCCAGGCGGTGGACCAGTTTATGAAGGAGTACGCCGCCTCCGCCGCCTTTGTCAATGACCAGCCCGCCGAGGCCGCCGTGCTGGTGGAGAAATACGGCATCGTCAAGGCCGCCGTGGCCGAAAAGGCCATCCCCGCCTGCAACATCGTCTGCCTGCTGGGAGACGAGATGAAAACCGCCGCCTCCGGCTATCTGCAGGTGCTGTTTGACCAGAATCCCGAGTCCGTGGGCGGCAAGCTCCCCGGTGACGACTTCTACTGGATGGGGAACTAAGCCCACCTTAAAGCTATAATTGCCCGCCGGTCTGCGGACCGGCGCGGCCATTCTTCGACACCCACCCTGTAGGGCGGGGCCCATGTGCCCCGCCGCAGGGAAATGAACAAGCCCAATGGGAGGACGCCATGCAGAGACCTGCCCTTCAAAAGTGCATAGCGGTGGCCCTGGCCCTGCTGGTGTGGCAGGGGGCGGCCATGGCGGTGGGGCTGGACCTGCTGCTGCCGTCGCCGTGGCAGGTGGCCTGCCGCCTGTGGTCGGTATGGCGGGAGCCAGGCTTCTTCGCCACCGTGGCCTTCAGCCTGCTGCGCATCAGCGGGGGCTTTGCCCTGGGCCTGGTGCTGGGGGTGCTGCTGGCGGTGGCGGCGGGGCAGCTGCGGGTGCTGGAGCTTTTGCTGTGGCCCTATGTCACGGCCATCAAGTCCGTGCCGGTGGCGTCGTTCATCATCATCTGCCTGATCTGGATGAGCACCCGGCAGCTGGCGGTGTTCATCTCGTTTCTCATGGTGTTCCCGGTGATCTATTCCAACACCCTCCAGGGCATCAAAAGCGCCGACGGAGCCCTGCTGGAGATGGCCCGGGTCTATCGGGTGCCCTTCTCCCGGCGGCTGGGGTATATCTACGCGCCCCAGGTGAAGCCCTTCCTGCTGTCCGGGTGCAGCGTGGCATTGGGTATGTCGTGGAAGTCCGGCGTGGCCGCCGAGGTCATCGGCGTGGTGGGCGGCTCCATCGGCGAGCGGCTGTACGAGGCCAAGGTGTATTTCCAGATGACGGACCTGCTGGCCTGGACGGTGGTGATCGTGGTGTGCAGCGTGGGCTTTGAGAAGCTGGTGCTGTGGCTGCTGCGGCGGGGCTTCGCCGCGTGGGAGGGACGGTAAAAATGGACCTGGTGATTTCCCATGTTTACAAGGACTTCGGCCGGGGCCCGGTGCTGCGGGACGTGAGCCTGACGGTGCGGCAAGGGGAGACGGTGTGCCTGATGGGCCCCTCGGGCCTGGGCAAAACCACCCTGCTGCGGTGCGTGGCCGGGCTGGAGCGGCCGGAAAGCGGCTCCATCACCGGCGTTCCGGAGAGGCTCGGCTATGTGTTCCAGGAGGACCGGCTGTGCGGCGTCTTTTCCGCCGTGGCCAATGTCCGTCTGGCAACAGGACGGGCCCTGCCGGAGCCGGAGATCCTCCGGCATCTGGAGGAGCTGGGCCTGGCCGGAAGCGCCCGGCTGCCGGTGTCGCAGCTGTCCGGCGGCATGCGCCGCCGGGTGGCCATCGCCCGGGCCGTGTGCGCCGGGCCGCGGCTTCTGCTGCTGGACGAGGCCTTCAAGGGCCTGGACGAGCAGTGCCGCCGGGACACCGTGGCCTATATCCGCCGCCATACGCCGGGGGCGTCCCTGCTGTGCGTCACCCACGACCCGGAGGAGGCCGCCCTGCTGGGGGGCCGCTGTCTGGACCTGTCCACCCTATGACTGCGATATGGAACCGAAAAAATGTTTCTCATTCAGAAACTTTTCGTTGACTTCCTACCAAATGTTTGGTACAATTCAGGCAGAAGCGCAAGGAGGTGGACGGCATGGGTTCCTTTTCCTACCATGTTGGTCAGCGAATCAAGAAATACCGCAAAAGCCGGGGCTATACCATCGAGCAGTTTTCGGCCATGATCAACAAAAGCAAGGCCACGGTGTCCAAGTATGAAAACGGCACCATCACCATCGACGTGGAGACTCTGTACGATGTGGCCCGGGCCCTGGACATCGACCTGAAATGCTTCATCGACTATCAGCCCCCGGTGTTCCATGCCCAGTCCGTTCTGCCCAAGAACTTCTATTTCAACCAGCCCCGGGCGTATATGTACTATTACGACGGCCGGGTGCGGCAGCTGGTGCGGTCGCTGCTGTGCTTCTCCCCCTCCGCCTCCGGCGAGGGCATCGACGTGATGATGTATGTGGGGGTGGACAATTTCCGGGAGCCGGACCGGTGCCAGCACCTGTTCACCGGCGAGATGAAGCCCTATGACACCATCACCCACATGGTGCTCACCAACCAGATCAACGAGGCGGAGAAGATGTATATCTGCATGCTCAACCCCATGCACAACCGCACCCCCGCCGTGGGCCTGCTGTCCGGCATCGGCAGCACGCCGTTTTTCGCCCCCATCGCCCTGAAGACCCTGATCTCCAAGGAGCCGCTGGAGGAAAACGACCGCCTGCTCACCAGCATCAAGCTGGACAAGGACGACTATCACCTGCTGCGGTATTACAACATGCTGGTGGTGAATCGCCCGGCCTCCCTGTTTTTGCAGTAATATAGTAAGCAAAAAGGACGGACCCCGGGGCCCGTCCTTTTTGCGCCGCTTGTCCCGGCTTGTCCCGGGCCTGTCCCGGGTTTGTTCACAGGTTTTTCATTTGCATAGCCGGGACGGGTGTGGTATACTATATAGGTGTTTGTATATTCTGGTGCTCTGCACCCTCGTATAGCAGAAAGGAATCAAAAACTATGGGACTGATCCAGAAAATCTTCGGCACCTACAGCCAGCGGGAGCTGAAATCCATCTACCCCATCGCCGACAAGATCGAGGCCCTGGAGGAGGAATACCGCGCCCTGACCGACGAACAGCTTCAGGCCAAGACTCCGGAGTTCAAGCAGCGCCTGCAGCAGGGCGAGACCCTGGACGACATCCTGCCGGAGGCCTTTGCCGCCGTGCGGGAGGCGGCGGACCGGGTGCTGGGCCTGCGCCCCTATCGGGTGCAGCTCATCGGCGGCATCGTCCTGCACCAGGGCCGCATCGCCGAGATGAAAACCGGTGAGGGCAAGACCCTGGTGGCCACCCTGCCGGCCTATCTCAACGCCCTGACCGGAAACGGCGTCCATATCGTCACCGTCAACGACTATCTGGCCAAGCGCGACAGCGAGTGGATGGGCAAGGTCCACCGCTTCATGGGCCTGACCGTGGGCCTGATCGTCCACGACCTGACCAAGGAGCAGCGCCAGGCCGCCTATGCCGCCGACATCACCTACGGCACCAACAACGAGATGGGCTTCGACTATCTGCGGGACAACATGGCCATCTATAAGGACGAGCAGGTCCAGCGGGGCCACAGCTTCGCCATCGTGGACGAGGTGGACTCCATCCTGATCGATGAGGCCCGGACCCCCCTGATCATCTCCGGCATGGGGGAGAAATCCACCCAGCTGTATGACATGGCCGAGTCCTTTGCCTGCCGCCTGAAAAAATATGTGGTGACGGAGACCGACGACAAGGAGGCCGAGGACGAGACCCTGGACGCCGACTACATCGTGGACGAAAAGGCCCGCACCGCCACCCTGACGGCCCGGGGCATCGCCAAGGCGGAGGAGTTCTTCCACCTGGATAACCTCTCCGACCCGGAGAACAGCACCATCGCCCACCACATCAACCAGGCCATCAAGGCCCACGGCACCATGAAGCGGGACGTGGACTATGTGGTCAAGGACGGCGAGATCATCATCGTGGACGAGTTCACCGGCCGCCTGATGTTCGGCCGCCGGTACTCCGAGGGCCTGCACCAGGCCATCGAGGCCAAGGAGCACGTCTCCGTCCAGCGGGAGAGCAAGACCCTGGCTACCATCACGTTCCAGAATTACTTCCGCCTGTACAGCAAGCTCTCCGGCATGACCGGTACGGCCATGACCGAGGAGGAGGAGTTTGCCACCATCTATAAGCTGGACATTGTGGAGATCCCCACCAACCGCCCGGTGGTCCGTATCGACAATGAGGACGCCGTGTACAAAACCGAGCAGGGGAAGTACCGGGCGGTGATCCGCCAGGTGAAGGAGTGCCACGAAAAGGGCCAGCCGGTGCTGGTGGGCACCGTGTCCATCGAGAAGAACGAGCTTCTCAGCCGGATGCTCACCAAGGAGGGCATCCGCCACAACCTCCTCAACGCCAAGAACCACGAGAAGGAGGCCGAGATCGTGGCCCAGGCGGGCCAGTTCGGGGCCGTCACCGTGGCCACCAACATGGCAGGCCGTGGTACCGATATCATGCTGGGCGGCAACGCCGAGTATATGGCCACCAACGACCTGCGCAAGGCCGGTTACACCGACGAGGTCATCGCCGACGCCACCGGCTATGCCGAGACCGACAACAGTGAAATTCTGGAGGCCCGGCAGCTGTTCGCCGACAAACTGCGCCAGCATAAGGCGGAAATTTCCGGCGAGGCGGACCGGGTGCGCCAGGCCGGCGGCCTGTTCATCATCGGCACCGAGCGCCACGACTCCCGCCGGATCGACAATCAGCTCCGCGGCCGTGCCGGCCGTCAGGGCGACCCCGGCGAGACCCGGTTCTACATCTCCCTGGAGGATGACCTGATGCGCCTGTTCGGCGGCGAACGGGTCCAGGCCGCCATGGAGCGCATGAACATCGACGAGGATATGCCCATCGAGAGCAAGATGCTCACCCGCTCCATCCAGCAGGCCCAGACCACCGTGGAGTCCCGGAACTTCCAGGCCCGAAAGTCCGTGCTGGAATACGACGACGTGATGAACAAGCAGCGGGAGATCATCTATGGCCAGCGCCGCCAGGTGCTGGAGGGCATGGACGTGAAGGACGTCATCATGAACATGATGAACACCTCCATCACCCACCTGGTGCAGAATGCCTTCAGCGGCATCCAGCATCTGGATATGACCTCCTGCCAGGAGCTTCTGCGGCAGGTGGAGGGCGTGTACTTCCCCAAGTACGCCGTGCGCTTCTCCCAGGAGCAGCTGGACGCCATGGACGCCCAGGCCGTTACCGACGCCTTCACCCAGGCCGCCGCCGCCTACTATCAGCAGAAGGAGGACGAGTTCACCGCTCCCGTCATGCGGGAGGTGGAGCGCGTGGTCCTGCTTCGCGTGGTGGATGAATACTGGATGGAGCACATCGACGCCATGAGCGACCTGCGCCAGGGCATCCGCCTGCGGGCCTATGCCCAGACCGACCCCATCATCGCCTATAAGAAGGAATCCCTGGAGATGTTCGAGGAGATGATCGCCGCCATCCAGGACGAGACGGTCCGGCGGCTGTATTCCGTGCGGCTGAAGAAGAACGAGGAGGTCAAGCGGGAGCGGGTGGCCAACGCCACCTCCGAAAGCGTGGGCGGCGACGGCACCGTGAAAAAGCAGCCCCGGAAGGTCAAGAAGATCGGCCGCAACGAGCCCTGCCCCTGCGGCTCCGGCAAGAAGTATAAGAACTGCTGCGGCAGGAACGCGTAACGGAGGGTTTGCCCATGTCCTTTCTGGCCCATGAGGAAAACGGCCTGCTTATCAAGACCAGCACCGTCCTGTCCGACGTGCGCCACGGGTTCTCCACCCGCATCGGCGGCGTCAGCCCCGCCCCCTGGGACTCCCTGAACCTGGGCGTGGGCCGGGGGGACGACATGGACCGGGTCCGGGAGAATTACCGCCGGTTCTGCGCCGCCCTGGGGGTGGATGAGCACCGGGCGGTGCTGAGCAAGCAGGTCCACGAGGACAACATCCGCCATGTGACGGCGGAGGACTGCGGCAAGGGCCTGTTCCGGGACCGGGACTATACCAGCGTGGACGCCATGGTCACGGACACCCCGGATATCCCCCTGGTGGTATTCTCCGCTGACTGCGGCATCATCCTGCTCCACGACCCGGTGCACGGGGCCGTGGGCGCGGCCCATGCCGGCTGGCGGGGCGCCGCCTGTGGCATCGCATACAAAACCGTCCGCCGGATGCAGGAGCTGTTCGGCACGGACCCAGGGGACCTGCGGGCCGCCATCGGGGCGGCCATCGGCCCCTGCTGTTTTGAAACGGACGCAGACGTGCCCCAGGCCCTGGAGGCCGCCCTGGGGGCGGAGGCGGAGCCGTATATCACCCGCCGGGGGCCCAAGTGGCACGTGGACCTGAAGGGCGTCAACGCCCGGTGGCTGGAAAAGGCCGGGGTGCGGCAAATCGACGTGTCCCCGGACTGCACCGCCTGCCATCCGGAGCTGTACTGGTCCCACCGGCGGATGGGCCAGGCCCGGGGCGCTCAGATCGCCATGATCTGCCTGTGAAATCGAGGTATCCCATGAAAAAGCGCATATTCGCGGCGCTTCTGGCCCTGTGCCTGACGGCGCTGACCGGGTGCGACTGGTCGACGGCTGACCCGGAAGACATTTTCGGCACCCTGACGGACTATTACAACGTGGAGCAGAAGAAGCAGGACGTGAAGCTCACCTCCTTCGCCCTGCCCTATCTCAAGGGGGAGACGGCGGACCCCATCACCTGCCCCGACGGGGCCATGCAGACCCTGGGGGCCCTGCTGTATGAGGGGCTGTTCGCCCTGGATGGGTCCTTTGACCCCCAGCCCGCCCTGGCGGAGTCCTATACCTATGACGCCGCCCGGTATACCTACACCATCACCCTGCGCAGCGGCGTCACCTTCAGCGACGGCAGCGCCGTCACCGCCCAGGACGTGGCGAACAGTCTGCGCCGGGCCCAGTCCTCCGCCCGCTACAGCGGGCGGCTGGCGGAGGTGTCGGACCTCTGGGCCAGCGGCGGGGCGGTGCGCATCACCCTCACCGGCGACAACCGGAGCTTCGTCTCCCGGCTGGACATCCCCATTGTGAAGTCCGGCACCGAGAGCAATACCTTCCCCACCGGCACCGGGCCCTACGCCTACAGTGGCGAGGGTGGCGCCCATCTGGCCCAAAACGCCTCCTGGTGGCAGGGGAAGTCCCTGCCCTTAGAGCGCATCGAGCTGACCGCCTGCAAGGATACGGACTCCGTGTCCTACGCCTTCTATGCCCGGGAGGTCCAGCTTCTGTTCTGCGACCTGACCGGGGCGGATGACTCCAGCGTATACGGAAGCGGCGACTATACCGACGCCGCCACCACCATTATGCAGTATCTGTGCCTGAACACCCGCCGGGCCCCCTTTGACGACCCCGCCGTCCGCCGGGCCGTGACCCTGGGCGTGGACCGGGCCAGCTGTGTCAGCGCCTATCTGCTGGGCCACGGTCTGGCGGCCCAGTTCCCGGTGTCCCCGGCCAGCGGCCTGTATCCCAAGGACCCGGAGACCGCCTATTCCCAGGATGGCTATGCCTCCGCCCTGGAGGCGGCGGGGCTGAACACCGGCAGGACCCGAAGCCTGACCCTGCTGGTGAATGAGGAGAGCAGCTTCCGGGTGTCCACCGCCCAGACCATCGCGGCGGGGCTGTCCCGGTACGATCTGCAGGTCACCGTGCGCTCACTGCCCTATGACGAGTATGTCCAGGCCCTGGAGCAGGGGGACTTCGACCTGTGCCTGTGCCAGGTGAAGCTCACCGCCGACTGGGACCTGCGCCCCCTTCTGCAAAGCTATGCCGCCATGAACTACGGCGGCTTCACAGACCCCGAGACGGACGCCCTGCTGGCGGCCCTGTGCGCCGCCGAGGCCGGGGAGCGGTCCGCCGCCATGACGGCCCTGTGCGAAAAGCTCCTGGACCAGGCCCCCATGGTGCCGGTGTGCTTCAAGAGCTATTCCGTGCTCCTGCCCGCCGGTGCGGCGTCCTCCCCCATCACCCCCACCGCCTCCAACCCGTTTTACGGCATTTCCGATTGGAAGCTCAATATGAAATAAGCCCCCGAAAGAAGGAACACCTATGAAACAAACCCGCAATCTGGAGGACCTGCTCCGGCAGTATGATCTGCTGGCGGCCCCGGCGGCCCGGGACGCGGCCGTCACCGGTATCTGCAACGATTCCCGCCGGGCCCGGGACGGCGACCTGTTTATCTGCAAGGGCTACGGCTTCAAGCCGGAGTATCTGGCCATGGCCCGGCGGCAGGGAGCCGTCTGCGCCCTGGCGGAGACGGACTTTCCCGGGGTGGACATCCCCTGCATCCGGGTCACCGACGTCCGCAAGGCCCAGAGCCTGGCGGCCCGGTGGTTTTACGACAATCCCTCCGACAGTCTGACCCTTATCGGCGTCACCGGCACCAAGGGGAAAACCACCACCTCCTATATGATCCAGGCCGTCACCAACGCCCTGGCGGGCCGGACCATGGGCCTCAGCTCCTCCGCCGGACGCTACTGCGGCGGCCCGGACGTGGACACCCATCTGACCACGCCGGAGTCCCTGGACCTGCAATGGCTGTTTGCCCAGGCCCGGGATCACGGCCTGCCGTATATGACCGCCGAGGTGTCCAGCCAGGCGTATCAGGTGGAGCGGGTCTATGGCGAGCACTTCGACATCGGCGTGTTCCTGAACTTCAGCGAGGACCACATCTCCCCCAAGGAGCACGCCTCCATGGAGGAGTATCTGCAATGCAAGCTCCAACTGCTGGAAAACAGCGGCCGGGCCGTGATCTGCCGGGAGACGGCCCAGTTTGACCGGGTATATGACACCGCCCGGCGGTGCTGTCGGGAGGTCATGTTGGTGGGCATGGACCGGGACGACTGCGATCTGACCGTCCGGCAGGTGGAGAAGCTGACCCACGGCTTCCGCTTTTTCGTCCAGGAGCGGGGCAGTGAGGCCCTGCACCCCTATCACCTGGCCATGGACGGGGATTTCAACATCGAAAACGCCCTGGCCGCCATCGGCGTGGGGCGTATGCTGGGGGCGGAACATGAGCAGATGGCCGCGGCCCTGGACGCTCTGGAGGTCCCCGGCCGCATGAACCGGTACGAGGGCGGCGGCGTCCACGTGCTGGTGGACTGCATGCACAACCGGGCCAGCTCCCAGGCCCTGCTGACGGACCTGAAGCGGGACTATCCCGGCGCGCCCATCACCGTGGTCACCGGCATCGCCGGAGGCCGCTCTCCCCAGCGGATCCAGGGCATGGGCGAGATGTGCGGCAAATACGCCGACCGGATCTTCTTCACCACCGACAACCCGGATTTCGACGATCCCGCCGACATCGCGGGCCGTCTGGCCCATGCGGCGGCCCAGGGCGGCGACGCCCGGGTCACCATCCAGTTAGACCGCACCCGGGCGGTGGAGCAGGCCATTCTGGAGGCCCCGGAGGGGGCGGTGATCGTCCTGGCCGGAAAGGGCAACGACGCCATCCAGCGGGTCCGGGGCGGATACGTCCACTATGACTCCGACCCGGTGGTGGCCCGGCGCGCCCTGGCCCTGCGGGAAAAACAGCGGACATGAACCAGTATTATAAAAATGCGCCCCACGGGGGCGCATTTTTCGAGACTGCCCAAAAAGGGCAAGGCCCTTTTTGGGCAAAAGGCTTGCAGTCTGCCGCGCGCATAATTTGTCCGCTGATGGCGGACAAATTCCACACTTGCAGACTGAGAAGTTTTTTTGCCAGGTACACGCCCCGGCAAAAAATGGATTAAATTTGATTTGCCGCCTGCGGGCGGCAAACTCTGCGAGGCTTTTTTAGGCTAAAAAATGCGCCCCACGGGGGTGCATTTTTTTGTGGGCGGGGTGGTTTCCCGGGAGCCGCCTGTAGGGGCCGGGTTCTACCCGGGCTCAAAAGCACCGGGCCATTGGGCGGGGCAGAGCCCACGCCCCTACGGCAGAAAATCCTGTAGGGCAGGGCCCGTGTGCCCTGCCGCACAGGAAGCGCCATATTGGTGGGCCGCCGCCCCTACAGGCCCTCTCAGTCACCTTCGGTGACAGCTCTCCCATAGGGAGAGCCAAGTCCGGCACACCCGCAAAAAAGGGACGCGGAACCTGGCGGTTCCGCATCCCTGGGGTGCGTTATCTCTTAATATTCCGGGTCCTTCAGCTCCTGCCGGATCTGGGGCAAGGCGGCTTCCTCGCCGTGCTCCTTCAGCAGCAGAAGCCACCGGTCCAGCAGGTCGCTGGTCTCCTGGTTGATGAGAATGTGGTCCTTGGACTTCTGATAGTAGTCATAGGGCGAGGCGTCGGTATACTTCTCCCCCTGGTACACCCGGCAGGCGGCGATGCGGTCGCAGAACATCTCCGCCACATACCGCTTGGGCATCTTGCACCCGCCCATGTACACACTGCCGTCGGGCCGCAGGCAATAGTCGATCCAATACTCAAAGTGGTGGCGGTTGCGGCCCTTGTGGTGCAGCCACGACAGGCTGACGCCGTTTTCCTTGCGTTCCTGGTCGTTGGGACTGCGGTACCCCTGGTAGTATTTGGCGCTGCGCCAGAACTCCGTGGGACTGTATTTGCTCAGATCATGGGTCAGCCCCTGCCACACCAGCCCCAGCCGCAGGCAGTAGTGCCGCACCAGACGCCGGTGGCGGCCCACCGTGCGCAAATGCTCCCGGACGTGCATCCGCCGTCCCCCCTTTCGCTTTTCCTATGATACCACAAAAACGTCCCCGGTGCAAATGGGGTTCTTTGGCGAAATGACGAAAAAGGGGCGGATTTTTCTACGGCGAATTTTGCAATTTATTCACACACCCGTCATAGACGTATGTTATAATCATAACAATAAGAGAACCAATAACGAGGAGGCGCAGTTTTTTCATGATGATCGAAAAAAGCGGCACCATCCGGCTCAAGGACATCCATATCCCCCAGGGGGGTACGCCGGAACAGCAGGAGCTGGCCCAGGGCATGGTGCGGGTGAACCACCTGTACCGCAGCGCCCTGAAGGTTGCCGTCACCCAGCTGGAGATCCTGGACGAGGAGTTTGCCAGTCTGTATGACCATTCCCCCATCCACCACATCGAGTACCGCATCAAAACCGTGGACAGCATCGTGGAAAAGCTGAAGCGCCGGGGGTTCGAGGTCACCATCGACAACATCTATGCCCATATCCAGGACGTGGCCGGGGTGCGGGTCATCTGCAACTATCTGGACGATATCTGTTACCTGCGCAGTCTGCTGGCCCGGAACGAGAATTTCAAGATCATCCGGGAGGTCAACTATATCAAGGAGCCAAAGGAGTCCGGCTATCGGAGCCTGCACCTGATCTGCGACGTGCCCATCGTCATCTCCGAGGGGACGCTGCACCTGCCGGTGGAGATCCAGCTGCGGACCATCGCCATGGATATGTGGGCCAGCCTGGAGCACGAACTGCGCTATAAGTCCCAGCGGGACTTCTCCCCCTCGGACGCCGCCCGCCTGCGGCTGTGCTCCGACGCCATCAGCGAGATCGACCGGGAGATGCAGGACATCTATCAGGGCCGCGGCCCGGAATACCACGCATAACAAAAAGGAAGCCTGACGGCTTCCTTTTTGTTATGCTCTGTCACACTCACATCTTCTCCGGGGCGGTGCAGCCGATGAGGGTCATGGCGTTTTTCAGCACGGACCGGGCGGTATCCGCCAGCTTCAGCCGGGCCAGCAGCACCGGGCGCTCCTCGCCCTTGATGCGGCAGGCGGTATAGAACCGGTGGAAGTCCCCGGCCAGCTCCGTCAGGTAGCGGTTGATGTGGCTGGGATCATAGTCCCGGGCGGCCAGGCGCACCACCTGGCTGTAGGCGGCGATCTTCTTGATGAGGGCCTGCTCCGCCTCGCCGGACAGCAGGGAGAAGTCCACCTCTCCGGCGGCGGGGACGGTGTAGCCCTCCGCCTCCAGGGCCTTCAGCAGGGTGCAGATCCGGGCGTGGGCATACTGCACATAGTACACCGGGTTCTCGCTGTCCTCCCGGACGGCTAGGCCCAGATCAAACTCCATCTGGGTCTCGGGCTTGGCGTTGAAGAAATAGCGGCAGGCGTCCACGGGGATCTCGTCCAGCAGGTCCGTCAGGCTGATGGCCTTGCCGGTGCGCTTGGACATGCGCACCACCTCGCCGTCCCGGACCAGCTTCACCAGCTGCATCAGCACGATGTCCAGCCGGTGCTCGCCGTCCAGGCCCAGGGCGTCCATGGCGCCCTTCAGCCGGGCCACATGGCCGTGGTGATCCGCGCCCCAGACGTTGATGACCTTGTCGAAGCCGCGAACGGCGAATTTGTTCCGGTGATAGGCGATGTCGGCGGCAAAATAGGTGTAAAACCCGTTGGCGCGGCGCAGCACATCATCCTTCAGGCCCAGCTTTTCGATGTCCGCGTCGGACTTGCCGGCCTTTTTCAGATTCTCCGCCAGGATGCGGCTGGTGTGCAGCCACAGGGCCCCGTCCTTTTCATAGGTATAGCCCAGGTCCGTCAGGGCCTGGACGGAGTCGGCCACATAGCCGCTTTCGTGGAGGCTGGACTCGAAGAACCACTGGTCATAGGTGATGCCGTAGCGGGCCAGGTCCCGCTGCATCTTGGGGATGTTGTTGTCCAGGCCGAAGCGGGCCAGGGCGTCGTGGCGAGTCTTCTGGTCGCAGTCCAGATACTTCTCGCCCTCCCGGTCATAGAAGGCCCGGGCCAGCTCCCGGATGTCATCGCCGTGATAGCCGTCCTCGGGGAACTCCACGGCGTCCTCGCCCTTGATGATCTGCAGATACCGGGCCTCCAGGCTCTTGGCAAACTTCTCGATCTGGTTGCCGGCGTCGTTGACATAGAACTCCCGCCACACGTCGGCGCCGGACTTCTGCAGCACCGAGGCCAGGGTGTCGCCCAGGACGCCGCCCCGGGCGTTGCCCATGTGCATGGGGCCGGTGGGGTTGGCGGAGACGAACTCCACCATGATCTTCTGACCCTTCAGGGCGTCGTTGCAGCCGTAGGCCGCCCCCTCCTGCTCCACGCAGGCCACGGTGTCCCGGAACCACTTGTTCCCCAGGCGGAAATTCAGGAAGCCCGGCCCGGCCATCTCCACGGAGGTAAAATAGGACCCGGACAGGTCCATGTGGTCCATGAGGATCTGGGCCACCTGGCGGGGGTTCTTCTTCAGGGCCTTGGCGGCGGCCAGGCAGAAGGTGGTGGTATAGTCGCCGTTGGCGGTGTCCTTGGGAATCTCCACCGACGGGGTCACGGCCGCGTCCTGGGGCAGAAGGCCCTCTGCCGCGGCCTTCTGATAGGCGCTGACGGTCAGGTCCAGCACCTGGTCCTTGGCGTTCTGGATCATATTCATGGTGATGCTCTCCTTATATCGTTTCTTTTGTCATGCTTATCTCCAGCTGCATCCGGCTCAGGGGCAGGCCCCGATCCAGCAGCGTATAGGCCAGGTGAATATATCCCCGGTCCGGCTCCTTCAGGGAAAACTCCACCGCCCGGGTCCGGACGGCCACGGTCAGGCCCAGGGGAAGCCGGGCCTGGGTCTCGTGCTCCGGGTCTAAGGGCAGGCCATAGCCCTCCGGCCCCAGGGTCCACAGAATGGCCCGCCTGGGCTCCGCCGTCAGGCGGATGCGGGAGGACAGCGCCGCGCCGTTTTCCCGGCAGACGGCGGTATAGGGCAGGTCCCACCCGGCGGCGGTGGGCCGCAGGGTACCGGCGCCCGAAAAGTGCAGCGTCTCGTCGCCGCCGTCAAACAGGCTGCGGCTGGTGACGGCGATCCGTACAGGTCCCTCCATGGGTCAGTACCGGTCGATGTCCACCGGCTGCACCGGGCGGGTGAGGCTCTCCCCCAGGAAATAGGCCGCCAGGGACCCGAAATGCTCGGGCTGGTCGCTGGCGCAGAGGGTGGCCCGGCCGGCCGGCCCCTCCGGGGCCAGCAGGTCCATGGCCCGCAGGGTGCGCTTGAGCTCCCAGGCGGCCTCCTCGCCGGTGTTGATGAGGGTGACGCCAGGGCCCATGATATCGCCGATGATATCCGTCAGCAGGGGGTAGTGGGTGCAGCCCAGGATCAGGGTATCCAGTCCCTCCCGGCGCAGCGGCTCCAGATACTCCCGGGCCACGGTCTCGATGACCACGTCCCCCCGCCGGAAGCGCCCGTTTTCCACCAGGGGCACGAACAGAGGACAGGCCTTGGCCGTTACGGCGATGTCCGGGTCCAGCTGGCGCAGACTGCGCTGGTAAGCGCCGCTGCGGACGGAGGCGGCGGTGGCGATGAGGCCCACCCGCCGGTTCCGGGTCACAGCCGCCGCCCGGCGGCATGCAGGCTCCACCACCCCCAGAATGGGGATGTCGCTCTCCTGCCGCAGCTGCGGCAGGGCCGTGGTGGACACGGTGCCGCAGGCCACTAAAATGGCCTTGATGTCGTGGCTGCGCAGAAAGCGCACGTCCTGCCGGGCGTATTTCAGCAGAATTTCCGCCGACCGACCGCCGTAGGGCACACGGGCCGTGTCGCCGAAGTATATAATGTTTTCAGAGGGCAGCAGCTGCCGCAGCTCCCGCACCGCCGTCAGGCCTCCCAGGCCCGAATCAAAAACCCCGATGGGGCGAGTGTCCATAGTTCCGCCTCCTGCCTGTGGTTATCATAACTAATCAATTATACTATGGAATCCCCGGATACTCAAGTCAAATTTTGGGGACTTTCCCCGGTATTTTCAGTGGTATTTTCCGCCGGAGTCTGCTATACTGTGCATAATGACGCAGCGCTCCGGCCGGATGGAGGTGTTTTCATGGAGATCAAGCTGACAGAAAAACAATTCAGGCGCCTGCTGGACCTGGTATACATCGGCAACTGGGTGCTCAACTCCACCCGGGGCGACGACCGCATCCGCCAGTATGACCAGGTGGAGAGCCTGATCTTCTCCCACTGCCTGAGCCATGGCATGGCGGGGCTGACGGAGCTGTACCAGGGGGAGATCATCCCCTCCCGGGCCTTTGCCGAGGGCGGCATCCACGAGGCCATCATGGCCTATGAGGACAACACGTTTTTCGAGATCCTGGCCCAGGAGCTGGCCCTGCGGGATATGGACGATCCCCCCATCACCGAGGAGAACTATGACGAGGTCATGAGCCGCATGGACGAGTATCTGGGCGAATTTGAACAGCACGGCACCGACAACATCACCGTGGACATGGAATAAAAAGCGCAAGCCCTCCGGCGTAGCCGGAGGGCTTGCTTTATGGCGTCATCATCTCACGGGCAAAGGCGGCGGCGGTGTTCCGGATGCCGGGCAGGCGGAGCAGACTGCCCCGCTCGTTGGCGGTTTCCAGCAGGCAGAAGTGGGGCGGCAGGAAAAAGGACTTGTTCATATTCAGCGCCGAGATCAGCTGACGGGCCAGCAGGTCCCCGCCGGAATAGCCGGACACCACCAGGCCGAACAGGCGCTTGTCGTAAAACCGGGTCTGGCGGAACAGGGCCGTCAGCCGGTTGACGCAGGCGGTGAGATTGGCGGACAGGGCGTCGTTATAGTTGGCGCACAGCATCACCAGGGCGTCGCACCGGCGGACGGCGGGGTACACCTCCTCCACCATGGGGCCGCCGTAAAAGCAGCTGCCCTGCTCGCCGAAGTGGAGACAGGCGGTATAGCTGCACCCGTTGCAGTCGGGGACGGCGCCGTTGCGCAGGCCCACCTCCTCCACGGATACCTCCGGCGGCAGGGCCGCCTTCACCAGCTCCCACATGGCCAGGGTGTTGGAGGCGCTGCGCTGGGAGGCGTGAAGGGCCAGCACCCGCCGCACCGGCGGCAGAGGCCGCCAGGCGGCCAGCCGGTCCACCAGCTCCCCCACCGCCAGGCGGAAGGCGGTTTTCTCGTCCACGCCGCCGATCTGGGCCTGGGTGCGGAAATTCCGCAGGGAGCCGGTGGCTTCCACCAGGGGCCGGCCCAGAAAGGCGCAGCCCGCCTGGTTGGCGGCAAACACCATGTCCCGGGCCACGTCCTTGGTATAAAACTCCCCTACGCCGGTGACGATGACCCCGGCCACGCTGCCCCGCAGCAGGGTATCGCAGCCCCGCAGGGCCTGGAGCATCCCGTAATAGGCCAGGCTGCAGCCGCTGGGGTCCAGGGCCACGGCGAAAAGCAGGCGGCGGTTTTCCAGGTTTTCCATGCCGTCCTCCGGGCGGCGGATGACGCTGCCCGGAGGCAGCAGCGGCTCCAGCAGGGCCCGCAGCGGGGCGCTGTATAGGTTCTCCGGCAGCAGAACGGTGATGGACATGGCTCACGCCCCCTTTCCGTCAGTCAATGGCCCGCAGGCGGTCCATGGTGGTTTGCAGGCGGTCTTGCAGCTGCCGGGGCAGGGGCAGACGCTCCAGCTCCGTGCCGGTGGGGAGCACCCGGTTCCGGGCTCCCATGAACACCCCGTCCAAATAGGTGGAGGAGCAGTGCCACCGGCCCCGCAGGCACAGCAGCAGGCTCAGGGCTCCGGAGGACAGGGCCGGGGCTATATAGGGCTTGAAGCCCAGCTCCCGCATCCGGAGATTGGCGCGGACCGCCTGCTCCGTCAGCTGGCGGGACAGGGCGTCGTCATAATTTCGGATGGAGTTGGCGATCACCAGGTCCTCTCCGTGGGGGCCGAAGCTGCGGCCCTCGGTCAGGAAGGAGGCAAAGCGGGGGTCCTTCCGGGCATAGTACGCCGCCCGGGCGTTCATGACCCCCAGGCCGAAGCCCCGGACCTGGTGGGAAAACAGGCCCTGATAGTCCATTTCCCCCGACGGGGCGCGGTTGCTCTCCGTCAGCACCGCCCGGCACAGGGGGTCCACCGGGTCGCTGACCACGCAGAACAGCCCCCGGTAGCGGGCCTGGCGGGCCTTCTGGGCGTACAGCGCCGCCAGCTCCCGGTTCAGCCGGTACTGGGCCATGCGCACGTCGCCGGTTTTCACCGCCGTGTCCGGCACAAACCGGGAGGCACAGAACAGGAACACATCCCCGTCAAACAGCTGCTCCGGTGACACGATCTCCACCGGTGGCAGGGCGTCGTAAGGCCCCGGCAGCTGGATCTGGTTCAGCTCGAACTCCCAGCGCTGGGCCACCCCCTCCCGCAGGTCGCAGATGCCGATGGAGGAGATCACGTCCCCGCCCATCAGCCGCAGGCCCATCAGCAGGGTGCTGCCCACGTCTCCTAAGGCCAGCAGGTTCACCCGGACCTTTTCGGGCCGGGGCAGGGGGGCCATCAGCTCCTCAAACCGGGGGTGGGCCAGGTTCACCGCCCGGACCCGGCCCGCCCGGATGGCGTTTGTCAGTTCCCGGGGCAGGCCCTCCGGGCCGGGGGCGGCGCACAGGGAGGCCACCCCCTCCCGCTCCGTCAGCTGGGCCGGGTCCGTTACCGGGAAGGTATCCCGCCCGGAAAGGGGCGGCCGATGAAACACCCAAAGCACTTCTCCCGTCTCCGGCAGGGCGGATATCTCCGGGTACGGCAGGGCCCCGGCGCTGCACAGGGTGCGGCCGTCATAGGTATAGTAGTGATACATAGGGATGCCTCCTTATCTCATGCGCCGCAGCTGTTCGATGTCTCCGTCCAGATAGGTGGAGGCGGCGCGGGTCAGGTCATAGGTCATGCACGGCCCCTTGTCCGGGCACAGCGGCAGGATCACCGCCTCGCCCAGCCGGGCCAGGGTCAGGTTCCGGGCGTACAGGCTACGGTACTCCGCCTCCAGGGCCAGCAGGATGTCCCGAGCGTTTTCCAGGCAGCACAGACTCAGCTGCCACACGGCCCGGCTGTCCACGTCCGGCAGCTCCGGGGAGGCATAGGGCAGGATGCGGTTCACCGAGGGCTGCAGGCCCCCGGGGAGCAGTCCGGTGCGGCGCACGGTGTCGCCGCCGATGAAGGGGTACAGGGTGGACTCCACGAACCACCGCCGCAGATTGGGCAGATAGTAGATGCTGTCCACGGGATAGCCCAGCTGTTCCATCAGGTCCCGGCCCATGCCGGTGAGATAGCCCACCAGCACCTGGTCCACCCGGGTGTGGGTCTGTTCCAGCAGGGGGGCCAGGCGGCGGATGCGCTTGCCGTCGTGGAGCATATCGTCCACCAGGATCACCGGCCGGTCAAAGGCCCGGATGGTGCGCACCTGGTCGGGCAGGGGGGAATAGCCGGGGTAGGCCTCGATGGAATAGGCGGACAGGTCCGGCTCATACACCTTGTCGGTGCGCAGGGTCTTGGTGACGGTGTTGGGCACCGTCACACCCCGGAGGATCTTGCCATAGGGCACGCAGATGTCCGGCCCCAGCTGCCGGGGAACCAGCGGCTCCGCCGGAACGCCGTTGCGGGCGGTGATGCGCTGCAGGAGCCGGTGATAGATGACCCCGGCGCTGAGACTCAGCACCAGATTGCCGGGATACAGCCCCGTCAGGGCCTCCTGCAGCCGGATGCGGGCGGCGGATACCGCCGCCGCCACGGCGGGCCGGGAGGCCAGGGGCTGCTTGATGGCGGTGTCCACGTTGCGGTTGAGCACCAGGGGCCGCCGCATATCCGCGGCCAGGGCGTCCTTTTCCCCGGCAACCGCCACGAAGCCCTGGCGCAGGATCAGCTGCCGGGCAAAGGCCGAGGCCGCCCCCTCCAGGGGGCAGTACAGGCCATAGGCATACTCCCGGCTCAGGGCCAGGGTCAGCACCTCCGTCAGCAGAAGCTGGCCGAACTCCTCCTGCTGCTCCCCCCGGGGCACCAGCACCCCGGAGATCAGCAGGGCCCGGCCGCCGGTGCTCTGGCGCACCTTCGGCGCGGTGTAGGCCTGCGGCGGGGTGTCGATGGGCCGGAACCCCAGCGCATACCCCAGTGCCAGCAGGATGCCCACCCCGAACACGGTGCTGGCGGTGCGGAACGGCTCGGACGAGCCGCTGCGGTGCAGCAGCACCGCCTGGTCCCCGGAGTCCGCTATAGCCCGGGCCAGGCCCTCCGGCGGCGGGGTCAGCTGGTGCAGCAGGGGCGCAAGCTCCCGCGCCTCCCGGCACAGGGAGAACTCCAGGTCCTCCGTGCGCAGCATGGGCTTGTCCTGGGGCTCCCGCAGATACAGGCCCCGGCGATAGATGAAGTCCTGCACCGCCGGGTCCACCAGCCGTGAGATATCCCGGTTGGCGTCCACCGCCTCCCGGATGCGGGTGGAGCTGATCTCCTCCAGCTGGGGCGGCAGGGTCAGCTCCACCACCCGGCCCCGGATGCAGCCGTAATCCGCCGGCCCGGCCGCTTCGTCCCGGCGGAAGATCACATGGTCGAAGCTGTGGATGGAGTCCGGCTCCGGGGGCCTCTGGTAGGACGAGGCGTGGGCCACCACGTCGCTGCCCACCACGATGGACACCGGCCGCCCGGGAAAGGCCTCCCGCAGGCGGCGGAGGTTCTCGGGATTGGCGATGTTCACCGGGAAGTCCTCGGGAAAGATGTGGACATGGAACTCATCGGCCACGGACATGGCCGCGATGCGGCGGCGGATGCGGTAGGGCTGGGTCCGCTTGGACCAGGAAAATTCGTCGATGGCCAGCAGCACCTCGAACCCCCGGTCCCGGATGGCCCGGACGATGCCCTTGTGGGACAGGGTGAAGGGGTCGAAGGTGCCGGGAAAGAAGGCGATGGGCCGGGGCTCCTCCATGGGGAAGCCCCCGTGGAACAGGCGCTGCTCCGTCATGAAGCGGTATACCCGGCCCAGCATGGCAGCCCGGTAATAGAAGGTCAGGGGGTCCTCGGCCTCCTCATAGCAGGTTTCCAGGAGCTTGCGCCCGGTCAGCAGGAAGGCCCGGCGCTTTTCGTGCTCACCCAGGCTGCCGGAGCCGAACACCCGGCAGCCCAGCACGAACATGGCCTCCTGCCGGGTGCCGCCGTCGCCGCCGGCCAGGCGCTTCATCAGCATGCCCAGCAGCCGCTCCCGGCGGCTGCGGTAGGCCTCCGGCTCCTCCGGGAACCGGGTGCGGTAGGTGTCGTACTCCTCATAGATCACGCCCACGGTGTCCAGGGCGGAGGCCGCCATCCGGCCCGAGGCGGCGTTGAGGGTCTGGCTCAGGTCCGCCAGCAGCTCCTCCAGCTGTTCCGGCGGCAGCCACAGGGCGAACCGGCCCAGATAATCGGGGATATACTTGGCAAACTCCTGCTGGCCCAGCTCCAGGCCCCGGGACAGCTCCACCGACACCTCGTTGCGCTGGTCCACCGTCAGCCGGGGGGCCAGGGCCAGCAGGGCGTTTCCGGCGCTGTGGCGCACCGTCACCCGGTCGCTGACCTTCACCAGGTTTGACAGATGGGTGGCGATGTGCAGCACCGGGCCGTCCTCCCGGGCGGCGTAGTCCTCCAGCAGGCGGATGTTCACCTGCTTCAGGATCCAGGGGGTGCCGGTTTTCAGGTTGTCCAGGAAAATGTCGGAGATCACCTGCTCCGGCAGGGGGCCGGGGGCGCCGCCCTTGATGATCCGGCGGCGCAGCAGGTCCAGGGACGCAGCGTCCCGGCAGTCGATCTTCTGCAAAATCCGCAGGGGACGGCGGCTGCGGCTGTCCAGCCGGTGCAGCCGGTCCACCAGCAGCACCGCCGCCGCCCGGACGGTGACGTCCTCCCGGTCGCACACCCCCTCGGCAAACCGCAGCAGAAGCTCCTGCCGGGGACGGGTCAGGGCCGCCGGAGGCAGGGCCGCCGCCGTGTCCAGCAGCTGGAAGGCCACCTCATCCTCCAGCTGCTGAGGATGGCGGTAATAGGCGAAGAAGGGGGCCAGAAACCGCTCCTCCCGGCCCGGGCACCGCTGCAGCAGGGAGTCCACGGCGAATTTCAGGGTATAGCGGATCCAGCGCTGGTGCTGGGGCATCAGCTTGTGGTCGGGATAGATGATCCTTTGCAGGTACAGCTTCCACTGGTCCAGGTCCGTGGGCACACCTGCGTCCGGGCGGCTGTCCGCCGGACGCTCCTTGGCATAGCCCGCGTGGAACCCGGCGATGATCTCCCCCAGCAGGGCCGCCGCCTGGCGGCGGATGTCCCCCTCCCGGTGCATCAAAAGCTCATACAGAAAGGCCAGGGTCTGGACCTTCTGGGGAATGTGCAGATACAGGGAGTAGGACTCGAACACCCCCAGATAGGCCCGCAGACGCCGCCAGTTGGTTTCGCCCCGGGCCTGCTCCAGCAGGGAGGCAAAGCTCCGCTGGCCCGTCAGCCGGTGCATCAGGCCGATGTTGTGGCCCACGCACTGCATGGTCAGGGCGTCCAGGGCCTCCTGGTCCGTCATCAGGGCGGTGTGCTTCTCCGGCCGGGGCGGTGTGTCCGGCCCCCGGAGGGTCACGTCCACCCCCCGGGCCAGCATGAACTGCTCAAAGTCATAGAGCCGGGCGTACACCAGCTCATAGCGGCGGCGCTTCTCCCAATCCACGCCGTCCAGCTTGGAGAGGATCACGTTGAAGGCCTCCGCCAGGGAGAAGATTTTCGTGACCTCCCGGCCCTGGCCGTCCCGGGTCTGCTTCACCCGGAAGTCGGCATAGATCAGCAGCAGGGACTCCACCGACAGATAGTCCAGCTCCAGGTCCCACACGGAGTGGTTGGCGGCCACATGGCCGATGTCCGTCAACTTCCGGCGGCGGAACCACTGGTCGGTGTAGTAATAGTGCAGATACGGCACCCGCTCCCCGGGGCGGCAGCCGAACTTGCCGATGTCGTGGCCGATGGCGCTGCCGGAGACCAGGGCCAGGTCCAGCTCCACGCCCCCCCGGCGCAGAGCCCGCCCGGCGGTGACGGCCACATGGTGGACCCCCACAATGTGCTCTAAGGTCCGGTAGGGCGTCACCTCCAGGCCCAGGCGCATCATCTCGTATACGAACTCCCGCCGCCACAGACGCATCATCTGGCCGAACTGGAGGGCGGCGGGGCAGTCCTCCAGCTCCTCCGGCCCGGGGGGCACAAAGTCCCAGGCGGGATCGTAGTCCAGAAGCTCCCGCTCCGCGTCCAGCAGCACCTGCAGCACCGACAGGAAGAACACCGCTCCGGCCCCGTGGGCGGGGCGGGCGTCCTTCTCCGGAAACAGCAGCCGCCGGGCGAAGTCATAGCAGTACGGAAGCCAGCCCTCCTCCGGCTCCGGCCCGTCCAGCCGCTCCAGGTCCTCCCGGCACAGGTCCAGCACCCGGGCGCAGCACAGCCGCCGGTCCATCAGCGGCGCAAAGCGCTGGAAATATCCCTCGCCCACCAGCTGCGCCGCCGTCTTCTCCCGTCCGGCCAGGTATTCCGCCGCCGGGCGGAGGGACAGCCGCCGCAGAAGCGCGGCGTTCATCTGGCGGATGCGTTTTTTCGTCATAGCAAGGCCCCCTTTGCGGGAATAATTGGATTTGTTCCTATTATGCCACGCGGCGGCCCCTATCGCAAGAATAAATCCCGCAAAAATGCGGGATAATATACCTGCCAAAAAAGGGCTTTGCCCTTTTGGAATAAAAGGCTTGCAGGCCCTCTCAGTCGGCTGCGCCGACAGCTCTCCCAAAGGGAGAGTCAAGGCCTTTTGGGCAAGCCATTTTTCCGTATTCTGGGGGTGCAGCAGGTGAAGATCGTGCAGGATGCGTTCCTCCGCCGGACGGAGGAGCTGGACCGGCGGCTGGGGGTGGGCCGGAGCTTTGACATGGTGGGCCGGAGCCTGACCATCGGGGGCCGCCGGGCCCGGCTCTGGGTGGTCAACGGCTACGCCGACGACGCGGTGCTGGAGCGGGCCGTGGCCGGGTGGCTGGCCATCCGGGACCTGGCCGGGGTGAACACGGCGGAGGCCTTTGCGGCCCGGTATGTCACCGTGTCGGACGCGGCGGCGGAGCAGGATATGGCCAAGGCCGTCACGGCGGTGCTGGCGGGAAAGACCCTGCTGGTCATCGACGGCCTGCCCGGCGGCGTGCTGATGGACGCCAAGCAGTTTCCCCTGCGGGGCATCGAGGAGCCGGACACCAGCAAGGTCCTGCGGGGCAGTCACGACGGCTTCGTGGAGAGCATCATGAAAAACGCCGCCCTGCTGCGCCGCCGCATCCGGGACCCCCGGCTGACCTTAGAGGGGCTGGAGGTGGGGGGCCGGTCCCACACCAACGTGGCCCTGTGCTATCTGGAGGATAAGGCCGACCCGGAGCTCCTGCGGCAATTGCGGGAGAAGCTCCTGCATATGCAGATCAATTCCATCGCCATGAGCCAGGAGAGCATCGCCGAGGCCATCGCCCCGGCCCAGTGGTGGAACCCCTTCCCCAAGACCCGGTATACCGAGCGGCCCGACGTAGCCACGGCGTCCATCATGGAGGGGGACGTGGTGCTGATGATCGACAACACCCCGTCGGTGATGCTGTTTCCCTGCACCATTTTCCGGTTCGCCGAGGAGATCAACGACTATTACTTTCCCCCGCTGGTGGGGTCGTATTTGCAGATCGTGCGGATGATCGTCCTGCTTCTGACGCTGTTTGTGACGCCCTTGTGGTATCTGCTGGTAAAGGACCCGGCAGGGCTTCACGAGAGCCTGCACTTTCTGCTGATTGAGGATGAATACTATGTGCCCCTGATTTTGCAGCTGCTGCTGGTGGAGCTGATCATCGACGTGCTGAAGCTGGCGTCGCTGAACACGCCGGATGCGCTCAGCAACTCCTTCAGTATGCTGGGGGCGCTGATATTGGGAGATTTCGCGGTGCAGGCCCGGTGGCTGGTGCCGGAGGTGCTGGTGTATATGGCCTTTGTGGCCATCGCCAACTATGCCCAGCACAGCTATGAAATGGGCTACGCCGTGAAGCTGTGCCGCATGGCGCTGCTGCTGCTGATTTACTTTTTTGACTGGTGGGGCTTCATCGGCGGCATCATCGGCGTGGTAGCCCTGATCGCCTCCACCCGCCCGCTGGTGGGAAAGGGGTATCTCTATCCCCTGATCCCCTTCAACGGCCGGGACCTGCGCTCCCTGCTGCACCGCCGCCCCATCAGCCGGGACAACACATAAGTGTTCAAAAAGGGCAAAGCCCTTTTTGAACAAAAGGCTTGCAGTCTGCCTCAGCTTTTGCAATACAGAACGAAAAAGTATACACGGGAATGCGGACTGGAGTGCGTATGCTTTCGCACACTCCGTCACACGTCAGCAACGCTGATGATTGTCTCCCGTCAGGACGTGAAAACCGCCTCAAGCAGACTCGGCCATGCGCAAACCTCGACCACTAAAAGAGGCATGAGCGCAAAAAACCCGCCCCAGCAGCCAAATAGTACTAAATGGCTTTTTGGAGCGGGATTTGGATTTCGGGGAAAAAGAAAAAAGCCTTGAAAATCAAGGCTTTTCACTGGAGCTGCTGGGCGGATTCGACCCGCCGACCTCATCCTTACCAAAAAGCCGTGGACGCTTTTGCGGCGTGCCCATTCATACCGAATAACCCCCTCCAATCTCTTGTGTTACAAGGGATTGGAGATTCTCCTTGTTTTAGTGCGTTTTATTACATACCGGGGTGTTTTGCGTGGATTTAGGGCATTTGTTGGAAAGATTGTTGGAAAACCGAGGGTAAACGCAAAAACCCATAACGGGAAAGCTATCCTGTGAGCTTGCAATTCTGAAGGCCATGCCGCCATGCAGGCTGTTCGTCTGGATACTGACTCTTATCTTATGGATTCTTCTTGCAGGACTTTTCACAATATAATTCTCATCCTCAAGCCATGCAAAAAAGCTTGAAATGTTTCTTCTGATATTATCAAGTGTCACTTTTCCGGCATTACTTTCATTTTCGTAATCCGAAATGTACGCTCTGATATCATTAGTTTCAACTTGTCTTACAGATTTATCTATTTTTACAATCATCTTAGCATAGAGCAGTTCTGTAATATTTCAATGATCTTTCTGAGCAGCCTTCTACTTGCTTAGCCGATAAAAATAGCTTTAAAAGTTCGTCATTGGATTGTTGTGAATCGTCTCTATTTTCAGCAAACATAGGAATACCAAGAAGATAAAAGTTATCTTCAACTTCATTGAGGAAATACATATTCCAAGTATGACCGCGAAGCTGTGCGCCTTCGCAAGAGCATACCATTCGACCTATGCCCGGAAATCGGGAAAACGCTTTATCCGGAGTGCCATGCCGGCATAAACAAAACCACCTGCCAAGCGGGTGGCTTTGTTTATGCTGCTTTCTGGCAAGAGGACAGATGCGCTCTGTTTTTGCGTGCAGTCCTTGCCGTTAGCAGAACGGCTCCAGTTGAAAGGCCAGCTCCGTGCGGCCCACAACGGCGTGATGGTTGTTGTAAAGGTTTTTGTCGTGATAGCGGGGCAGAGAACAGGCTTCCTCCGGCGTGATGACGCCGAGCTGGGTGAGAACCGAGAGGATGGCATACGGGACGATGGAGGAGGCGCCGTCCTCCATTTTGAGGGCAATGCCGATCCCCTTATCTTTGATGCCCACGGCATAGAATGCGCTGGCACCCGATTTGCAGAAGATGCGGTCGCCGAAGGCGGCCATCAGCTGCGTGCAGACGCGATCGGTCCCTGCCACCATTTCCGGATGTGCTGTCATGGCGGACGTAATGCGCCGGATGACAGCGGCCCGGGTGGGGGCGAAAAGCGTGGGGAGAGACATACGGGCGTAGCCCTGTGCCAGCCGGTAAAGGGGCAGCGCGTGGACAGGAACGCCGCAGCCGTCCACGGCCAACTGGACTTCGGAGGTCTCTACGCCGCACATTTCAGCGAACACCGAGAGGATACGCTGCTGAACAGGGTGCTCCAATGCAGTATAGTTCTCCAAAGACTCCCCGAAATGGCGGGCGGTAATGAGCATACCGGCGTGCTTTCCGGAGCAGTCGCAGTAGATGGGCGCCCGGGGAATACCGGCAATCTTCAAGGCGTCCTCGGCAGGGACATACATGGGGTATTCTGCCCCGCAGCATAGCTGATCGGGGGAGAGCCCTGCCTTGTGCAGAATGCTCTCCACGGCCTTTACATGAAAGGGCTCCCCGTTATGGGAGGAGCAGATGACGGCCAGCTCCTGCGGGGTAATGCCATAATGCTCCAGCGCACCGCTCTCTGCCACGGGAATTGCCTGAAGGGGCTTGGCGGAAGAGCGGGCAAACGTAAGACGCTCCGGATCACCGAGCTTCCAAAGTATCCGGCCTGTGTGATCCGTTACCGCAATATGTCCCCGATGGATCTGATCCACCAGCTCACCGCGGTATTGATAGGCAATAACAGCCATAGCATATACCTCCGTTTCTTAGATCACAAAGTAGAAAAAGCGCAGCACATCACCGTAATCATCGGCATCAAAGGCCACGGTGGTGGGAGAGATGAGGCTGGCGCCGGGATAGTGGGAGCATCCATAGGCGTCATAATGATGTACATAGGTGATCTCCACGTGGAAGTGATCGGGAAGCGCCGGAGGTGTGGCTGTTTTTGCCGCCGCCACAGCCTTGGCCATCATGCCTTCGATCTCTTCGCGGACAAGCTCCGGGGTCTTTGTCAGAACGCCGTAGCCGTGGCCGGATTTGGTCGGTACGGTCAGCAGGCCGGGTACGGTGCGCGCCGCAGCCGCGCACATCCCCTCGTCGCCGCTGGCGAATAGGGTGGGAACGCCCCGGTAAGCGGCGGCATGGGCGTACATCTCGAATTCTCCCCACAGCGCGCCATTGACCGTAAGGCGGAAAATGCGGGAGCTTACCATCGTGTGGGACGTGGGATTTCCGGGGGCAGAGGCGGCATCGTGAAAGCCGACCATCAGCACACCGTCATAGCTCTCGTCAAAAATACCGGTAAGGCCCACAATATCGTGGGTGATCCCCCGAAGGAGACGGGCGTCTCTGGGGAGCAGGGCGCAGTCGATGTTGCGGCCATCTCCGTGCATATCCTCTATGACGACCTCATCGGCTCCGCCGGAGAAAAGGCCGCGGGCCGCGGCGGCGGCCTCTAACGCCATTTCCCGCGCCATAGGCGCATAGCAGGCGTTAGCCGAACGAGCCTCGTCCCAGCAGGCCAAAGACGCCACACCTTCAATGTCACAAAGAATGTAAAATTTCATGCTTGAGCCCTCCTTTATCAGAAGCGTAATCATAATAAATGCAGAGACATGGGGATCGGGAAGTATTGGGCAAAATGTCTGGGATCCGCCAATAGCTGCTGTTAAATTGGATGTGCTTGGCCGGTCGCTTTACACGTCGAGACGTCAGAGCGTCCCGCTTGCGGGTAAAGCACCGCGGCGGAAGGTCATGACGTTTCGCTGCGGATACGCCGCAGGTAGCGGTAGACCGTGGGTTCGGAGATGTGCAGCTCCCCGGCGACCTGCCCGACGGAGCCCTTGGTCTGGAATACCCCCTGCGCTTCCAGAGAGCGGAGTATCTCCAGCTTGTCGGCGGTATGCATGGCATTGGAGGGAATACCATAGCCGAGGATGGTGGAGTGGATCAGATTGCTGGACAGCTCCGGGATGGAATCGTCCAGGTCTTCGGTATAGGCGGAGCTCTCCTCCTCTTGCGGAAGAGAAAAGGAATGGAGCAGGTTGGAGAGATGCTCCGAGAGCACCAAAATATCCTCCACATCGTGGTTCACGCAAATCAGTCCCACCAACTGGCCCTTTTCCTTAATGAAATAGGTGGAAGAGACAAAACGCTTGCCTCCCCGGGTACGGCCCTCATAGTTGGCCACATAGTCGTGCTCCTTATAGGCTCCGGTTCGCAGCAGTTCCTTGGCCAACTCCGTCATGGGGTCACCCACGCGGCGGCCGCTGAGATGCTCGTTGCAGGCGGCAATCACCGAGCGCTCCGGCGTGGAAACGTCGTGGAGGATGATCTCATAATTCTTCCCGCAGATCTCCCCCATGAATTTCACCAAGGGAATGTATCGCTCAAGACTGGCGTAGTTGCTCACTGTATCCCTACTTTCTCAACAATAATCCTTGCCTGATAAAAAACTGTTACATGGCGCTGCTGAAAATCAGTATATCAAAGATAAATGGATAAATCAACACCTAATATGCTGGAAAGCGGCGGGGATATAACTTTTTTTTTGCAGGGCGAGGCGAAAAGAGCCTTCAAGACAGCGATTTAGACAAAAATTTATCAGACTTCTTGGCACTTATGCGGGATTGACAAGGGCGGTGTGATAAATTATAATCAGGAATGTAACAAAGTTATCAGAAGGGAGGCTCAAGGTCACCCCCGCATTCTATTCTTAAGGAGGTATTTGTATTGGAAGCTGCAAACTACGGTATCTTGTCATTGATTCCCCTTGCGCTTACCCTGCTGCTGGCATTTTGGAAGAAGGACGCGGTCTTTGCCCTGTTCATGGGCTGTCTCTCCGGCGTTCTGCTGCTGGGGCATGACCCCGCCTTCGGCTTCTCCGCTCTGGCGAAGGAGGCTCTGGGCAACGAGGACTTCATCTGGATCCTGCTGATCCAGGTATTCATCGGCATTATGATCGCGTTCTTCATGAAGGCGGGCGTGGTCAAGGCGTTCGCGGAGATGATCGCCGGAAAGGTGAAATCCCCCCGCAGCGTGAAGCTGGCCACCTGGTTCATCGGTCTGTTCACCATCGACGACTACATGAGCCCCCTGCTGCGCGGCGTGGTCATGCGTCCCCTGACGGATGAGATGCGCGTGCCCAGAGAGAAGCTGGCCTTCATCCTCGACTCCACCTGCGCCTCCGTGTGCACCCTGATGCCCTTTATGGCATGGGGCGCCTACGTAGCCGGTCTGGTGGCGGATCTGGGCGGCCCTGTGACCTCCAATGAGCAGGGCGTAAGCGTCTACATCAGCGCCATCCCCTTTAACTTCTACGCGATTCTGATGGTGCTCATCACGCTGCTCTCCGCACTGGAGATCTTCCCCGACTTCGGGCCTATGCGCAAGGCGGAGCAGCGCGCCCGCACCACCGGCAAGCTGCTGCGTGACGGCGCCGTCCCCATGATGGGCACCGAGCTGGAGGAGCTGCAGAAGGGCAACGACAGCGACGTAAAGCCCAACGTCATGCTGGACTTCCTGGTCCCCATCATGATCCTGGTAGCCACCGCCATCTGGACGTACATCGCCAAGGGCGGCGTGAAGATCCTGGAGTGCTTTATCATCACCGTGATCTACATGGCCATCGAGCTGAGCATCCGTAAGGTGTTCAAGAGCGTGACCGATCTGGTGAACACCGCCGTGCAGGGCATGAAGAGTGTCATGTCCGCCACGCTGATCCTGGCCCTGGCCTACTGCATCAACACCATCACCAAGTCCATGGGCGCAGCCGACTTCCTGCTGGGTGTCTGCGAGAGCTGGATGACCCCCGCCCTGTTCCTGTCTGTGACCTTCATCGCGGGCGCCGTGATCTCTTTCTTCACTGGCTCCTCCTGGGGCACCTTCGCCATCTGCATTCCCATCGCTGTTCCCATGGCTTACTCCTTCACCGGCGGTCAGCTGGGTACGCTGGTCTACGCCGCTGTGGGCGCCGTTGTCAGCGGCGGTCTGTTCGGCGACCATTGCTCCCCCGTTTCCGACACCACGGTGCTCTCCTCTCTGGGCGCCGCCTGCGACCACATTGACCACGTCCGCACCCAGCTCCCCTATGCGCTGCTGGCGGCGGCAGTGTCCATGATTCTGTGGGTCGTCGTCGCAATGGTTGGTGGCGCTGCATGAGATACGATTTTGATACCCCCATCAATCGCAGAAATACCTTCTCCTTTAAGTGGGACTGCGATATGGATTATTTCGGCCGGGACGATGTGATCCCCATGTGGGTGGCGGACATGGATTTTGCCTGCGCCCCCTGCATCGTAGAGGCCGTACAGAAGCGCGCCGCCCACCCGGTTTACGGCTACGGCGTGCGCCAGCAGCCCTATTATGACGCGGTGATGGGCTGGCTGAAAAAGCGCCACGGCTTTGAGGTCAACTATGAGCATCTGGCCTTTGCACCTCCCGGCGTGATCTACGCCATGAACGTGGTGCTGCGCATCCTCACCAAGCCCGGCGACAGGGTCATGGTACCCATGCCCAACTACGACCCGCTGTTTGACATGGTCACCCGGGGCGGCCGGAAGCTGGTAGAGACGCCGCTGGTCTGGAAGGATGGACGCTACACCTTCGACTTTGCCGACATGGAGGCCAAGGCAGCCTCCGGCGTGAAGGTACTGGTGCTCTCCAGCCCCCACAACCCCACCGGCCGGGTATGGACCCGTCAGGAGCTGGAGGGCGTGGCGGAGATCTGTCTGCGGCACAACATCTTCATGCTGGTGGACGAGATCCACTGCGACTTCGTGCCGCCGGAGCATCCTCACACCACCTTTGGCCTGCTGGGCGAGGAGGTACTGCGCCATTCCATGGTCTGCTACTCCTCCAACAAGGGCTTCAATCTGGGCGGACTGGGTATGGCCACTCTCGTGCTGGCAGACGACGACCTGCGGTGCAAGTTCAACGAGGAGATGTCCATTGCCCAGACACGGCTGGACAACATCTTCGGCATGGCCGCCCTCATAGCCGCCTACAACGACGGTGAGGAGTGGCTGGATCAGGCCATCGCCTATGTGTCCGACAACAAGGCGTATCTGGAGCAGTTCCTGCGGGAGCGCATTCCCCAGATCCGCATGATCCCCTCCGAGGGCACGTATCTGGTCTGGCTGGACTGCTCCCAGCTGCCCTACCGGGGCATGGCCCTGGAGCACTTCATGATCAACGAAGCCAAGGTGGCGTTCTGCGCCGGCTATGAGTTCGGCGAGCAGGGAGAGGCCTTCCTGCGCATGAACGTGGCCTGCCCCAGGTGTACCCTGACAAAGGCTCTGGAGCAGATGGAAAAGGCGATCAACGGTCTGTCGCTTCAGTGATACCTGTAAACGACGCACCTTGTGAGATAAGAAATTTTTTAAAGGAGAAACAGCTATGAAAAAGAGAACCATCGCAATGTTCCTGTCCGTAGCTCTGTGTCTCTCGGTGGCCTTGACCGGCTGTGGGGCAGACAAATCGCAGCAGAGCAACCCCTCTGATGACGGCAAAAAGAGCCTGACCATCGCGGTGCTGAATGATGTTGTCTCGCTGGACCCCGCGGTAAAGGACAGCGGCATCGAGATGCAGATGGCGTCTCACCTGTACGACGCTCTGGTGGACTATAATGCAGATCTGAGCAGGAAGCCCGGTCTGGCAGAGAGCTGGACTGTTCTGGATGACGGCGTGACGTGGGAGTTCAAGCTCCGCCATGGCGTGAAGTTCTCCAACGGAAACGACTTCAATGCCGATGACGTGGTCTTCAGCTTTGAGCGCATCCTCAACGATCCTACTCTGGAGATGGGCGTGTACCTCATGCGTCTTCAGGAGGTCAAGAAGGTGGATGATTACACCGTGCAGCTGGTGACCAAGATCCCCTATCCCGTGTTTGACGGCAGCCTGGTCCATATCATGATGCTTGACAAGGAGACCTGTGAGGGACTTACCAGCGAGGAGATCGCCGCGAACCCCGTGGGTACCGGCCGGTATCGTCTGGTGGAGCATGTAAAGGAATCCTATATCAAGCTGGTCCGCAACGACGAGTATTGGGGCGAGCTGCCTGATGCAGAGACCGTGGAGTTCCGCGTGATCGCCAATGCAGCTACCCGCACCACCGCTCTCATCAACGGAGAGGTGGACTTTATCTCCAACATCCCTGTGATGGACGTGAACCGCCTGGAGAACGACCCCAACGTCCAGGTCATTACCAATCCCAGCCTGTCCTGCAACTACATGGGCTTTGATCAGCTCAATGAGCATGGCTCTGCCGGCACCGACGATCCCAACCCGCTCCTCAATGTGAAGGTTCGTCAGGCTATCTACCACGCCATTGACATTCAGACGATCATCGATACCGTCATGAACGGCTACGCCACCGTGGCCAACTCCTATATGCCCAGCATCTGTGTGGGATATAATGCCGACGCAGAGCGTCCCGCCTACGATCCCGAGCTTGCCAAGCAGCTTTTGGCGGAGGCTGGCTATCCCGATGGCTTCTATCTCCGCATCGATGCCCGCAACGACAGTGACGTGAACGCCGATCAGGTGTCTCAGGCCATTGCCAGCTATCTGGAGAAGGTGGGCATCAAGGCTGAGGTGAACCTGCTGCCTCGCGCCTCCTTCTATGAGAAGACAAGCGCAGAGAACCTCCAGTCCTCCTTCTTCATGGCGGGCTGGGGCGACAGCTCCGGCGAGGGCATGGTCATCTTCAACGATATGCTCTATACCTACGACGGCAAGCCCGGCATGGGCGAAGGCAACCGGGGCCATTACAGCAATGCCGAGGTGGATGCGCTGCTGGATCAGGCATCTGTTGAGCCCGATCAGGCCAAGCGTGCAGCGCTGGTGGAGCAGGTGGATCAGATCGCCCGGGACGAGGCCGCCTACATCCCCCTGTTCTTCAAGCACAATATCTTCGGCGTGCGCGCCGGCATTCAGTACACCCCCAGTTGCGATGACCATATTCTGGCTTGGGACTTCACCTTCTAAGCGTACATAAGAACAGTCAATGGGAGGAGGCAGAAGGGGATCTTCCCTTCTGCCTCCCGCCAAAAGGGTGTAAGCCCGTAAATGAGGTGTTACCGTGTTCAAGTATTTCCTGAAGCGGCTGGCGCAAATGCTAGTTACACTTTTCATTGTGTCCATTCTGGTATTTGTTCTGGCCAACTTTATTGGCGATCCCGTCAATATGCTGGTCTCGCCCAAGGCTCCGCCTGAGGTTCGAGAGCAGGTTCGAGAAGAACTGGGGCTCAACAGACCGATCCTGGAGCAATATGTATCGTTTGTTACCAATGCGGTCAAGGGGGATTTCGGCAAGTCCTATATCTATAAGGTGGACGTGCTCTCTCTGATTGCCCAGCGGGTACCTGCTACGCTGGAGCTGGTTTTTGTATCAGTCGTGCTGGCGCTGGTTATCTCTATCCCGCTGGGCGTATATGCGGGCGCTTTTCCCAAACGAAAATCCAGCACATTGGTGATGGGAGGCTCCATTCTGGGCATTTCCCTGCCATCCTTCTTCATTGGCATCATGCTGATCTACATCTTCTCTCTGAAGCTGCACTGGTTCCCCTCCTCGGGACGGGGCGCGACCGCGCCGTTTCTGGGGATGAATTTCAGCCTGTTTACGCCCGGTGGACTTAAGTACATCATCCTGCCGGCCTTTACGCTGTCTGTGACCAACATCGCGTCTCTGGTGCGCCTTACCCGCGCCGGTGTAATGGAGAATATGCGGCAGGATTATATCAAATTTGCCCGAGCCAAAGGTGTGTCTACCCGGAAGGTCCTCTTTGGACACGCCCTGAAAAATGCCTTGATCCCGGTTATTACGGTGTTCGGTATGGAAATCGGTTCCCTTATCGCCTTTACGACGGTGACGGAGACCATCTTCTCCTGGCCGGGACTCGGCAAGCTTCTCATCGACTCCATTAACTCGGTGGATCGGCCGGTCATTGTGGCCTATCTGATCCTGACTACGGTGTTGTTTGTGTTTATCAATTTTGTGGTCGACCTTCTGTATACAGTCATCGACCCGAGAATCCAATTCAGGTGATGCGCTATGGATGAAATGAAAAAAAGGGGCGCGACCCCCAACAAGAGCTTGTTCCGGCGCATTGCTGAGTCTGAGTTCTTTCATAATTACAAGCGCAGTCCGTCCGCTATCGTCGGTACGGTGATCGTGGTACTGGTACTGTTCATTGCCCTTTTCGGGCCGTTGTTTGCTCCGCAGAACCCCTATGATGTAGCCTCTCTTTCCCTCACGGATTCCTACAAACCGCCTGCATGGGAGGCGGGAGGTGACGCCCGGTTTATTTTCGGTACCGACAGTCAGGGACGGGATATTTTCAGCTCTCTTATTTACGGAAGCCGTATCTCCCTCTTTATCGGCGTTGTAGGTACGCTGCTGGCCTGCGCCGTAGGTATCACGCTGGGACTGATTTCGGGCTATTTTGGCGGGAGAGTAGACGCTGTCATCATGCGTTTGGCAGATATCCTGCTCTCTTTTCCCGATATCCTCGTGGCCCTCTTCATCATGACCATGTTTGGACGGGGTGTAAGCAAGCTGCTGGTCGTATTTACGATCATCGGATGTGTCACATACGTCCGTACCGTCCGCGCCGAGGTGCTGACGGTGAAGCAGATGGAATATGTAGATGCGGCCAGAGTCATCGGTATCCCCAATATCCTGATCATCGCCAAGCATGTGCTGCCCAACGTAATGACAACCGTCATCGTTATTTCCACGATGAAGGTGGGCGGCCTTATTCTGGCGGAAGCCACGCTGAGCTTTCTGGGCGCAGGCGTTCCGGTCACGGAACCCTCTCTGGGCATGCTGGTCAAGAACGGCTTCGACGTGCTGTTCAGCGGATACTGGTGGATCGCGGTGATGCCGGGTCTCTACATCATGCTGATCGTGTTTGGAATCAATCTTTTGGGAGATTTCCTGCGCGATGAGTTCAATCCTAAGCTGAAGTAAGGGGGGAGCGAGATGAGCGAAACACTGCTGCAGGTGGAAAACCTGCGAACCTATTTCCACACTTTCCGCGGTGTAGTCAAGGCGGTGGACGGCATTAGCTTTTCCCTGGATGAGGGACAGGTGCTGGGCATCGTGGGCGAGTCGGGCAGCGGCAAATCCGTTAGCAGCTTTTCCATTCTGAAATTGATCGAGCCGCCCGGTGTGGTGGAATCGGAGAAAATTCTTTTCCAAGGCGAGGACATCAGCAAAAAGAGCGAACGGGAAATGATGAAAATCAGAGGCAAGGCGATCTCCATGGTGTTCCAGGATCCGATGACCTCCCTAAATCCGCTCTATACCATTGAGAAACAGATTACCGAGATGCTGGACCTCCACCAGAAGCAGATGACCAAGCAGGAAAAGCATGCGCGCTGTGTGGAATTGCTGCATATGGTGGGTATCCCCAATCCTGAGGATCGGCTGAAATCCTACCCCCATCAGTTTTCTGGCGGTATGCGGCAGCGGGTCATCATTGCGATCGCTCTGGCTGCCAATCCGAAGCTCATCATCGCCGATGAGCCTACCACCGCCCTGGATGTGACCATACAGGCGCAGATCCTCAAGCTCATGGATAAGTTGGTGAAGGAGCAGGGCGCTTCTCTCATTCTGATCACCCATGACTTGGCGGTGGTTTCCCAGATGGCGGATCGTATCATCGTGATGTACTGCGGCAAAATCGTGGAAAGCGGCTCCCGGGATGACGTGATCCACCGTCCCAGCCATCCGTATACTGAGGGACTTCTTAATTCCATCCCCAGAATGGGAGAGGAGCAAAAACGCCTGGAGTCCATTCCGGGTATGGTCCCCAGTATGCTGGATCTGCCCCAAGGATGTTACTTCGCTCCCAGATGCAAATACTGCCAGGATATTTGCCGTACCGTGACGCCTGAAAACCATGAGGTGAGTCCGGGGCATTGTGCGGCTTGCCACTTTCCGCTGACAGGAGGCGAGAGCCATGAGTAAGATTCTTCAGGTGGAGAATTTGGTGCAGGAGTTCAATCTAACCAAGGATTTTCTGGATAAGGTAAAATTCAAAAACGGCCATTTTTCACTGGAAAATCGGGTGGTCCATGCGGTCAACAATGTCAGCTTTGATGTGGAGCAGGGCGAGGTGTTCAGCCTGGTGGGAGAGTCCGGATGTGGAAAGTCTACCACGGCCCGCACCATCATCAAGCTGATCGAGCCAAAGTCCGGCAAGATCATATTCGACGGACGCGACATCACCCGGCTCAAGCCGCAGGAGATGCGCCCCATCCGTCGGGAGATGCAGATGATCTTTCAGGATCCCTATGCCTCCCTGAATCCCCGGCAGAAGATCATGGAGATCCTCACAGATCCGATGCTGTTCCACAAGCTGTGCAGCAGCAAGGCGGAGGCGCAGGAGAAGGCGATCCATCTGTTGGAGCGTGTTGGACTCAGCTCTGAGCAAGCCAACCGGTATCCGCATCAGTTTTCCGGCGGTCAGCGTCAGCGCATCGGCATAGCCCGGGCGTTGGCGGTCGAGCCTAAATTTATCATAGCGGATGAGCCGGTATCTGCTTTGGATGTGTCCATTCAGGCTCAGATCCTGAACATTCTTATGGATCTGAAGGATGAATTTCATTTCTCCTATCTGTTCATCGCACACGATCTGAGCGTGGTCAAGCACATCAGCGACAGTTTGGGTGTCATGTATCTGGGAACTATTGTGGAACGGGCCCCGAAGCGGCTGCTGTTCTCCAACCCGGTACACCCCTATACCAAGGCGCTTTTTTCCTCTGCACCGACGATTGATGAGGGCAGTATTGCCGAATCTCAGGAGTTGCGTGGAGAGATTCCCAGCCCGATCCATCTGCCCTCCGGCTGTCCCTTCCATGACCGCTGTCCTATGGCTTGCCCGGACTGCGCACGGGAGGTCCCGGAACTCAAAGAGGTAGAGCCCGGACACTTCGCAGCCTGTCATCTGCTGTAAAAAAGGGGATTTAGCGCGGGTGGATCACCTCGCACATCCCTGCGGGGGCGGCTATGCCGCCCCCGCTTTTTGATTAACTATCACGGAATAGACCATAAGGAGGAAGGAAAAATGGAACTGCAACTTGTGAAAAAGTATGACGCCAGAGCATGGGACGGTGTGGTGGTCCCGCTGGGAGAAGGCAACCTGAACAGCTATCAGGGCCCTTGGGAGCAGGAGCTTGCCGCAGTTCGTGCCTCGGGACGGTTTGAAGGGAAAACCGGTGAGATTTTCCGCTTTTCTGTTCTTTCAGAGGGCGTGCTGACCCAAATTTTCCTGCTGGGTCTGGGGAAAGACTGGAGCCTGGAGCAGGTGCTGGAGAGCTGTGCCAAGGTGTATCGTCAGTGTCAGGAGCTGGATCTGCGTGCGGTGTGTACCGATCTGCGGGGCGTGTGCCCGCAGTTCACGCCGGCGCTCTTCCAAAAGGCGGCAGAGGCTGCCGCTCTTACCGGCTACCGTTTTGACAAGTACAAGACGACCCCTGCGGCGCCGGGGATCGAAACGGCTGCGTTTCTCTGCGAGACGCCGGAGCGCTACGAGGCCGCCTTGGTGGAGGCGGAGGTATCTGCTGAGGCCACCTGCATCGCACGGGATCTGATCAATGAGCCCCCCACGGTGCTTACCCCCGCCAAGCTGGCGCAGGCGGCGCAGGAGCTTTTTAAGGAGACGCCTGTGAAGGTGACCGTTTACGGCAGAGATGAGGTAGAGCGCATCGGACTCACCGCTTTTCTGGAGGTCGGAAAGGGCTCGATTCACGAGCCTAAGCTCATTGTCATGGAATATACCGGCGCGCAGGACGTGGAGAGCCGCTTGGGGCTGATCGGCAAGGGCCTTACCTACGACAGCGGCGGATACTCCCTCCAGTCGTCTGAATTTATGGAAACCATGCAGCATGATATGAGCGGCGCGGCCGCTGTGATGGCCGCCCTGTGGGCGACGCAGAAGCGGGGCCTTCGGATCAATATTACCGGCGTGGTGGCGGCTTGCGAGAATAAGCTCTCCGCCACGGCCTATGTGCCGGGCGATGTGATCCGTTCCATGTCCGGGCGGTATATTGAGGTGAACAACACCGATGCCGAGGGCCGCATCACTCTGGCCGACGCCGTGACGTATACCAAGCAGTGCTGCGGCGTGGATCGCATCGTGGATATTGCCACACTCACCGACGGTATCCAGACGGCGCTGGGAAATCGCCGCTGCGGAGCCTTTACCAATAACCGGGCCCTGACCGCGCAGGTGGAGAAGGGCGCCGCCGCCGCCTGCGAGCGGATGTGGGAGCTGCCCTGTGACGAGAATCTCCGCCGGGTGCTGGACTCCCGTGTAGCCCATCTGAAAAACAGTGCGATGGGCTCCAGCGTGGGTGGATATGCCACGGTGGGCGCCATGTTCGTGAAGGAGTTTGTCGAGGAGACGCCTTGGATCCACTTGGATATCGGCGGTACCGCCTGGACCACCGAATGTGAGGGGATCTATACAAAGGGCGGTATTGGATTTGGCACGCGGATGCTTTATGAGACGTTCAAGGTAATGGAGAAGGAGGGGACTCAGGTATGAAGAAGCTGGCGTTGACGGATTTTGCCAAATATCGGTATCCTTCTGCACTGGAGCTGTCTCCGGACAGCAGATATCTGACCTTTGCACTCAAGGATGTCGACAGGGAAGGAGACGGCTACCGGTGGAATCTGTGGCTGTATGATCTGGAGCGCAGGGAGAGCCGGCAGATCACCCAAGGAGACGACCAGCGGAAGGCTGTTTGGGAGGATAACACCCATATTCTCTATAAAACCACGGAGCCGGACGAAGCGCTGCGGGCGCGGGGCTTCGAGGAAGAGTGGACGGTGTATCACCGCCTGAATGTATGTACAGGTGAAGATCGCGAGGCGTTCCGTCTCCCCATGTCCGTATCCGGGCTTTGGAAAATGGACGAGGGCCGTTATGTTTTCACGGGCGAGACCCATTTGGACCGGCCGAATCTTCTGGAGCTGACGGGAGAGGCGCTGGAGAAGGAGCTCGTTCGCCGTCAGCAGACCAGGGGCTATAAGGTTTTGACGGAGCTGCCCCTGTGCGAAAACGGGGTCGGGATGTTTAATCAGACCAGAAACACGCTGTTTCTCTATCTGGAGGCTGCCGGAGAATATCGCCGGATCACGCCGGAGGACTATGATGTGAATCACGTGAATGTCCGCCCCGGTCAGGTGCTCTTCACTGCGTTTCCCTTCCGGGATGTAAAGCCGGTCACCGAGGGAATGTATCGCTGGGATGCGGAGCGGAACGAGACGGAGACGCTGATCACGCCCGACAAATACAGCATCGACTATGTGGGGCATTTGGGCCGGAAGGCGCTCTGCCTGGGACTGGTCATGCGGGACTACGGCGTGTACGAGCACCCCACATTCTTTGTGGTGGACGAAAAGGGCGAGGAAAATCTGGGCCGCTATGACCGCCGGGTCAACTCCGAGGTGGTCACCGACTGCTTCTCCGGCGCCGTCACAGGACAGAGAATGGTGGGTGAGACGCTGTATTTCCTCAACACGGACGGCGTGGGTTCTGGCTTGTGTATGTGGACGCGGGAGACCGGTGTGCAGACGCTCTTCGGCGGCGACGACTACCTTATTGATTTCGATACCAAGGACGGAAAGAGGTTTCTCTTCTCTGCGGCTGTGGGTCTGAAGCTCCCGGAGGTGTACCTTTGGGATGGCGGCCAACTGGAGCAGCTGACGGATTTCAACAGGTCTGCACTGGAGGGCGTGACCATTTCCGTACCAGAGCGGCTTACCTTTACCAATACCGACGGCGTGGGTATCGACGGCTTCGTGATGAAGCCGGTGGGATACGAGCCGGGCAAACGATATCCGGGCATCCTTCATATTCACGGCGGGCCGAAGATGGTATTTGGCCCGGGCTTCCACCATGAGATGCAGCTTTGGGCGGCCTCCGGCTTTTTCGTATGCTACTGCAACCCCAGAGGAAGCTGCGGCAAGGGAAATGCCTTTGCCGATCTTCAGGGTAAGTACGGAGAGGTGGACTTCCGGGATCTGATGGAGTTCACGGATGAGGTTCTGCGGAGGTATCCCGAAATAGACGCAGATCGGATGGGCGTTGCCGGCGGTTCCTATGGCGGCTTTATGACCAACTGGGTCATTGGTCACACGGATCGTTTCCGCTGTGCCGTGTCCCAGCGGAGCATTGCCAACTATGTGGGGGATTATCTCCTCTCGGATATCGGCTACTATTATGTGCCTGACCAGCAGCTTGGCACCATTTGGGAGCATCCGGAGCGTTTGTGGAAGGCGTCGCCCCTTACCTATGCCGACCGTGTTAAGACGCCCACACTCTTTATTCACGCAGATAAGGATTACCGCTGTACGCTGGCCAACGGTCTGGAAATGTTCGCAGCGCTCAAGCTCCATGGTGTGGAGAGCAAGCTGTGCATGTTCTACGGTGAGAACCACGGCCTGAGCCGAGAGGGAAAGCCCTCCAACCGCATCAGCCGACTCAGCGAGATCCTGCGCTGGATGGATGAGCACCTGAAGGAAGAATAAGGGAGCGCCAACCGGCGGGTTCTGGCAGAGTATGTGCCGGAGCATTTGCCGCGCTTAAAGCTGCATCCCTTGGAAGCTGTCTTTTTTACATGGCGATTTCAGCGGATAGCGGCCACAGCGCCGCGTCATACAGGTATCGCGGAAGCATTACGCCGAGAGCCCGCCTTCTTGAGAAGGGGGGCTCTCGGCGTAAATAAATGTGCGAAACAGGACGCCTTACTTTTTGTCGAACAGAATGAACAGCGGGCTGGACAGGCACGGCAGGAAGGGCTAGAACAGCAGGGGGATGATGTCAAAGGCGCTGATGGCGTAGCCGATGGTTGCACAGGTGGAAATGGCCACCAGCATCTGGGCGCCGTAGGGGATGGTGCCCTGAAAGATGCAGGAGAAGGTGTCCAGTAGGGAGGCGGAGCGCTTGGGGCTGATGCCGTATTCCTCCGCCACCTCCTTGGCGATGGGGCCTGCCATGACGATGGCCGCCATTCCGAGGCGGACGTAGAAAGCCGCTGCCACAAGATGCGTCTGAACGCCGCAGAGCTGGAACAAGCGGTATTCCTGACGCTGAAAAAGCAGATGGAAGCCGCCACACCTCTTGCCCCGGACGGTTCGCTCCGGGTGGATACCTCCGTACCGGAACGCGCCGAATATGAGCAGCAGATTGAGGCGTTGCAAGACGGTAAGCGCGCCTTGTATGAACGCTATCTCATGGGTGAGATTGACCTGAACACCTACAAGGCGGAAAAGGCCGCGTGTGACGAGCTGCTTTTGAAAACGAAAAATGCCTATGCCGCAGTATTGGCACAGGCGAAGCAAAAGCAGGACGAACAGGCGCGGCAGGACAGCCGCAAGGAAGCGTCCAAGGCGATTTTCGATGCGGACACGCTGACCACCGAGCTGGCCGAGCTGCTGATCGACAGGGTGCTGGTGTACCCCGACAAGCGCATGGAGATCGCATACAAAATCCAGGACATTTTTGATTGAGGTGGCAGTCATGAAAATCGCTTTCTATTGCAGAGTGGGCGGACAGAGCTTCGGTTTTGTCCTCCCCGATGAAGCTGACAAGCTCCGCGAGTTTTTCGCCGAGCATCAGGATAAGCCTGCGCTTGAGAATCCATCAAGCGCAAGCTAAAAATTTTTGTCGTGTGCTTGACATACGGGTGCCGCAGATCATGAAAGCGCACCCGCTCACAGCCCGCGTGGTCCAACAGCCGGTGCAGCCGCTGGCGCACCACCGAGGGCAGCAGAGGTGAATTCTCCTTCTTTGGTGACGGGAACAGCCATCTGGAAACATTCCTTTTCCGGTACTCTCTGAACACCTCCAACACTTTGGGCGGTAGGAGCAGAGTGCGTACCGCCGCCTTTGTTTTCGGCTCAGTGATGACCAATTCCGAGCCTATGACCACCGCCTGCTTGCTGATTCGCAGTTCGCCCGTGGTCAAATTTAGGTCCTCCCATTGCAGGGCCGTCAGCTCGCCCAGCCGCAGTCCTGTGGCAAATTCCAGCAGGAACAACTCGTAGTACTTTTCCTCCTTCGCCTGGATCAGCAGCTTCTGCATGGACTCCCGCGAGAGGAGATTCATTTCCCCTTTTCGGGCGGACGGCAGCTTGCAGCCGGACGCTGGGTTCTGTGGAATCAGGTTTCCCGATACTGCCTTTTCCAGTGCCCGCCAACACAGGCTGTGGATGTTGCGGAGTTGGGAGTCCGTCAGCCCCGTTTTACCGTCCGATTGGTCCGCACGCCCCTCCGTTTTCAGCCAGACGAAGAACTGCTGCATATCCTTCGCGGTCAGCCTGTTCAGCGGGATATGACCCAGTCCTGGGTTGATGTACAGCCGGAGATAGCCTTCGTAGATCCGCCGCGTGCCGGGACGGGCGGCGGGTCTGCTGTGAGTCTCATACCAGTGCTCCATCCAGTCCCCGAAGGGCATATCTGCCTTGATCCTCGGCGGCGCAGGCGGCGCGAGGGCGTCCTTCAGCGTTTTCAGCTTCTCAACACACTCAGATTTTGTTTTAGCCAGCACATTTTTCGTTTTCGGCAGACCCTTGTCATCGTAGCCGATGACCACACGGCCCTCCCATCGACCGTCCTTTCTCAGGCGGACAGTTCCTTCTCCATTTTTCCGTTTTCTTCCCACGGTCTCAGCTCCTCTCCGAAAATGTCTGCCAGGAATTCCCCCACGATCTCCGCCGCTCGTCTCTGCATATCGCCGGTGGTGTGGGTGTAGGTGTCCAGCGTGAAGGTCGCCCGGGTATGACCCAGGATGCCTGAGAGCGTTTTCACATCCACGCCGGAGGTCAGGGCATAGTATTATATGATAAAGCGATAAATCGGTCAAGTGAAAATTCGGGACCGTGCAGAATTTCATCAGTTTAAACAGTTTTTCACTGCTTTTTTCTGCTGTTTTGCGAATTGCAGTCCCCACAAAAAGATGCTATCCTTTAAGTACAAAAAGAAAGGGTGAGACCAATGTACAGTGAGGATACCCCCGAGCCATGGCGGCACGGGGAAGACGGCTGCAAGGGATCTGAGAAAAACACTCCAATGTTCCCCGCATCATGAGAACCGCGCAACGGTGCATTGCATAGCAGAGAGCACCCCAGCACAGGAAAGATCTTGTATGCCGTGACTCCGCAGAAAGAGAGGTAGTCAATGATGTTAGATATTAAGAACCATGGATGACCCTTGGCCGTGAAACGCAGGAGATCGGCCAAGGGTCATCGTTGTTTTTGATAAGCGTTATGTGCAGCGGCTTTCGAGCCGCCGTTTTTTTTACCCTGCGAAAAAAGCTGAACACGGCGCAGATCCGCGAATTTCTGAAAATCTACGCCCAATAAGCGATAAGCTGGATGCGCTTTGCGTTGTCAATTGGCGCGCTCCTGCTCAGTCATTCCCCTTGCCGGTGGAGCGGAGCATCACATCGTGATAGCCGCCCTCGACGATGCTGGTGGCGGAGACGAGCGTGAGCTTCGCGTTCTTCTGAAGATCGGGGATCGTGGTCACGCCGCAGTTGCACATGGTGGATTTGACCTTATAAAGGCTACGCGCGACATTATCCTGCAAAGAGCCTGCGTAGGTGACATAGGAATCCACGCCCTCCTCAAAGGCAAGACCCGTCTTGCCGCCGAGGTCGTAGCGCTGCCAGTTGCGCGCGCGGTTCGAGCCCTCGCCCCAGTATTCCTTGACATACACGCCGTTGACAAGGAGCTTATTCGTGGGCGATTCGTCAAAGCGGGCGAAGTAGCGGCCGAGCATCAGAAAGTCCGCGCCCATGGCGAGGGCGAGCGTCATGTGATAGTCGTGGACGATGCCGCCGTCGGAGCAGATGGGAACATAGACGCCCGTTTCGCGGAAATATTCGTCGCGCGCGGCGGAGACCTCGATGAGAGAGGTCGCCTGACCGCGGCCGATGCCCTTGGTCTCGCGCGTGATGCAGATGGAACCGCCGCCGATGCCGACCTTGACAAAGTCTGCGCCGCACTCGGCGAGGAAGCGGAAACCGTCGCGGTCGACCACATTGCCCGCGCCAATCTTCACGGTATTGCCGTAGTTCTCACGCACGAAGTCAATGACCTTCTTCTGCCAGACAGAGTAGCCCTCGGACGAGTCAATGCAGAGAATATCCGCGCCCGCCTCAACGAGCGCGGGGATGCGCTCGTGGTAGTCGCGGGAGTTGATGCCCGCGCCGACCAGATAGCGCTTCTGCGCGTCCTGGAGGGCGAGGGGGTGCTCCTTGTGCTCGGCGTAGTCCTTGCGGAAAACGAAGTAGCGCAGGCAGTCGTTCTCATCCACAATGGGCAGAGCGTTGAGCTTGTGCTCCCAAATGATGTCGTTGGCCTCCTTGAGCGTGGTGGAGGAGGGAGCAGTGATGAGCTTTTCGCGCGGCGTCATAAAATCGCGCACCTTGAGGTCTGTGCTCATGCGGCTGACGCGGTAGTCACGGCTCGTGACGATGCCGAGGAGTTTCCCGTTGGGCATGGCGTCCTCAGTGATGGCGACGGTGGAGAAGCCGTTTTTCTCCTTGAGCGCGAGCACATCGGCCAGCGTGTGCTCAGGCGTGAGATTCGAGGCGCTGACGACGAAGCCCGCCTTGCTGTTCTTCACGCGGCGCACCATCTCCGCCTCGCTTTCGATGGACTGCGAGCCGAAGATGAACGAAAGCCCGCCCTCCTTGGCAAGCGCGACGGCGAGCGTATCGTTCGACACCGACTGCATGATCGCCGAGACCATCGGGATATTCAGGCTGATGGGGCAGTCCTCCTGCCCCTTGCGGTATTTGACCAGCGGCGTTTTGAGCGAAACGCGGTCGGGCACGCACTCCTCCGAGGTGTAGCCCGGTACGAGCAGGTACTCGCTGAAGGTATGAGACGGATCGGGATAGTAATAGGCCATGACTTGCCCTCCTATTTTTTGAAGTAACGCACCGCCGAGGCGAACAGGTGCATATCGTAAGTCCCCGGCACGTTTCGGTAAAGCGCGGGGCCGATGCGCTCGCTGTGCCCCATTTTGCCAAACACCCGCCCGTCGGGGGAGGTGATGCCCTCGATGGCGCAGACGGAGCCGTTGGGATTGAAAGCAGTATCCATTGTAGCATATCCGTCAGGGCCTGCATACTGCGTGGCGATCTGGCCGTTTGCGGCAAGCTGTTCGATCAGCTCCTGCGAGGCGAGAAAACGCCCCTCGCCGTGCGAAATGGGAACGGTGTAAATATCTCCCACCTCTGTTCCCGCAAGCCACGGAGATCGCGTCGAGCACACGCGCGTGCGCACGAGCTTGGACTGGTGGCGGCCGATGACATTGTAGGTGAGTGTCGGGAAGGACTCGTCGGTATCCATGATCCTTCCGTAGGGCACGAGGCCGAGCTTGATGAGCGCCTGGAAGCCGTTGCAGATGCCGAGCATCAAACCGTCGCGCTGCTCGAGCAGCGCCGTCACCTGCTCGCGGACGGCGGCGTTGCGGAAAAACGCGGTGATGAGCTTGGCGCTGCCGTCCGGCTCGTCGCCGCCGGAGAAGCCGCCGGGAATGACGATCATCTGTGCGGTCCTGACGGCAGATGCAAAGCGCTCGACGCTGTCTGCGACATCGGCGCTCGTGAGGTTGCGGACGATGAATTGCTCGGCGTCCGCGCCTGCCTCCGAAAGCGCGCGCTGCGTGTCGTACTCGCAGTTCGTGCCGGGGAAAACGGGGATGAGCGCCTTCGGACGCACCTGCATGACGGCGGGGGCGACGCGTGTCTTCGTTTCATGGGAAAAGCTCTCGACCGTGCCGCTGTCCCGCGTCTTTGTCGGGTAGACGGCTTCGAGCACGGCGTCGTTCAGCGCGGCAAGCTCTTCGATGGAGGCACTGTCCGCGCCGAGGGCAATGGCCTTTCCCGCTGTGGTGACGCCGATGCGCACGGCGTCGGAGACTTCATCGCTCAGCTCGGCGACAATCGCGCCTGGCATGGGGGCGAACCAGTCAAGCACCGTATTTTCCGCGGCGAAGCCGATCTCGTTGCCGAAGGACATCTTCATCACCGCCTCGGCAAGGCCGTTTTCGACCGCCCACGCACTCACGACCTTGCCCGCGCGCGCAAGCGCGGTGAAACGCTCCCACGCGGCGGTCTGCTGCTCGGGCGTTTTGCCTGCGAAGAGGTAGACGCCGTGGCCCACCGCCTTCAGGTCGGTCGTCAGCAGCTCGCCTTCGAGCAGCGGCGCGATGGCGAAGGAGATGAGCGTCGGCGGCACATCGCGGTCAAGAAAGCTGCCGGACATGGAGTCCTTGCCGCCGATGGCGGCGGCGCTCAGCTCCAACTGCGCGTCCAGCGCGCCGAGCAGCGCCGCGAAGGGCTTGCCCCAACGCGCGGGCTCATTGCGGAGCTTTTCAAAAAATTCTTGCAGGGAAAGATATGCCTTATGATAGTCTGCGCCTGCGGCGACGAGCTTGGCGACCGAGGTATAGACCGCGTCGTGCGCACCGCGATAGGGGTCGGCGCTCAGCGCGTCGGGGTCGCAGCCCCAGGCCATCACGCTGCCCTGCGCGGTCTTCTCGCCGGGGAGGACGGGCAGGAGCGCCGCCATCGCCTGCGCGGGGCTGCGCTGCGTCCTGCCGCCAAAGGGCATGAGGAGCGTCCCCGCGCCGACGGTGGAGTCGAAGCGCTCGACAAGGCCGCGGCGGGACGCGCTCTTGAGGCTGCCCGCCATGCCGCGCAGCGTTTGAGCTGCGGCGGGAGCGGCACATTCCCTCGCGGGGACGGCGACGGAGGCGTGCTTCGTCGCGCCGTTGGTGTCGAGGAAGGCGCGGGAGAGGTCGGCGATCGTCTGTCCGCGCCAGCGCATGACCATGCGGGGGCTTTCGGTCACGACCGCCACGCGGTAGGCCTCTAAGTTTTCCGCCGCGGCAGCGGCGATGAATTTCGCCTCGTTCTCCGGTGCGACGACAACCGCCATGCGCTCCTGCGATTCGGAGATCGCCAGTTCCGTGCCGTCGAGGCCCTCGTACTTCTTGCGCACGGCGTCGAGGTCGATGATGAGTCCGTCCGCCAGCTCGCCGACCGCGACGGACACGCCGCCCGCGCCGAAGTCGTTGCAGCGCTTGATGAGGCGCGTGACCGCGCCGTCGCGGAACAGACGCTGGATCTTGCGCTCCTCGGGCGCATTGCCCTTTTGCACCTCGCTCGCCATCGTGGAAAGCGATTTCATATCGTGGCTCTTGGAGGAGCCGGTCGCGCCGCCGATGCCGTCGCGCCCCGTGCGCCCGCCGAGCAGGATGACCACATCACCCGGCGCGGGACGCTCGCGCACAACGTTGTCCGCGGGCGCGGCGGCGACGACTGCGCCGCACTCAAGGCGCTTGGCGACATAGCCCTCGTGGTACAGCTCCGCGATATGGCCGGTAGCAAGGCCGATCTGGTTGCCGTAGGAGGAATAGCCCGCCGCGGCGGTCTGCGCGAGCTTGCGCTGCGGGAGCTTACCTGAAAGCGTTTCGGCAAGCTCCTTTCTCGGGTCACCGCCGCCCGTCACACGCATTGCCTGATGGACATAGGCACGGCCGGAGAGCGGGTCGCGGATGCAGCCGCCGATGCAGGTGGCCGCGCCGCCGAAGGGCTCGATCTCGGTGGGATGGTTATGCGTTTCATTCTTGAACATCAAAAGCCAGTCCTGCTCCTTGCCGTTCACCATGGCGGGCACATGGATGGAGCAGGCGTTGATCTCCTCGCTCTCGTCGAGCTCGGGGAGCAGCCCGCGGGCTTTGAGCGTCTTTGTGCCGATGGTCGCAATATCCATGAGCGTCTGCGGGCGCTTGGCAGCCCTCTCCGCGCCGTAGACCTCCTCGCGCGCAGCAAGATAGCGCGCATAGGCACCCTTGACGGCGTCATCGTCGATACGGATCTCGTCAAGGTGCGTGGAGAAGGTCGTGTGGCGGCAGTGGTCGGACCAGTAGGTATCGATCACGCGCAGCTCGGTCACGGTGGGGTCGCGGCGCTCGGTTTCGCGGAAATAGTCTTGCAGCGCCTTGAGGTCGGCAATATCCATGGCAAGCCCCATAGAGGAGAGCAGTGCGGAGAGCCCGGCCTCGTCCATGGCGGTGAAGCCCTCGACGGACGAAACGCACTTCGGCTCGGCAAGCTCCTCGGCGAGCGTTTCGGGCTTTGCAAGGCTCGCCTCGCGGCTTTCGACGGGGTTGATGACATAACGCTTGACCGCCTCGACATCGGCATCCGTCAGCATCCCATAGAGCGCGTAGACCTTCGCCGTGCGGATGCGCGGGCGCTCGCCTTGGCTCAGAAGCTGGATGCACTGCGACGCGCTGTCCGCGCGCTGGTCGAACTGACCGGGCAGGGGCTCGACGGCAAAGACCGCGCAGGCGTCCTGCGTGTCCGCCGCGTCGGACACAAGGTCCAGCGGCGGCTCGGAAAACACGCTCCTGCAGGCATTTTCAAAGAGAGGGGCCTCGATCCCCTCTACATCATAGCGGTTCCAGATACGCGCGGCGCGCAGGCCCTGCACGCCGAGAAAATCGCGGCAGTCCGTCAGCAGCGCCTCGCACTCGGGCGCGAGACCTTGCCGCTTTTCCACATAGGTCCGAAATACCATTTTATCCTCTCTCCTCCCGCGCCGCGAGCGCGGCGCTGCCGATGTCGCCGCGGCAGTATTTGTTGGCAAAATCTACGCCCTCCGCCAGATGGTACGCGTCCTCGACGGCGGCCCTCAGTGTGGGGGCGACGGCGGTGACGCCGAGCACGCGTCCGCCCGCGGTCAGGAGCGTATCGCTGTCCTTTTTCGCGCCCGCGACATAGCAGTGCGCGGCGGTCTCTTCGCTCATTGTGATGGGGAAGCCGCTCTCATACTTTTTGGGGTAGCCCTCGGACGCGAGCACGACACAGCAGGCAGAATCAGTCGAAAATTCCACGCTCACATCCGCGAGCGTACCGTTCGTCGTCGCCTGCATGACGGTGAGCAGGTCGCTTTTGAGCAGCGGCAGCACCGCCTGCGTTTCGGGGTCGCCGAAGCGGCAGTTGTACTCCACGACCTTCGGGCCGCTCTTGGTGAGCATCAGCCCGAAATAGAGGCAGCCGCGGAAGGGGCGGCCCTCGGCGCGCATCGCGCGGATCGTCGGCAGGAAAATATTCTCCATGCACTCCGCCGCAATTTCCTTTGTATAGTACGCGTTCGGCGCGACCGCGCCCATGCCGCCGGTATTGGGGCCTTTGTCACCGTCGAGCGCGCGCTTGTGGTCCATGGAGGAGACCATCGGCACAAGCGTTTCGCCGTCGGTGAAGCTCAGCACCGAGACTTCGGGACCCTCCATATATTCCTCGATGACGACGCGCGCGCCGCTCTGACCGAAGGTCTTATCCTCGATCATCGCGCGCACGACGGCCTTCGCCTCCTCAACTGTCTGCGCGACGACGACGCCCTTGCCGAGCGCGAGGCCGTCCGCCTTGACGACGATGGGCGCACCCTCGGCGTCGATGTAGGCACAGGCGGAGGGCGCGTCGGTAAAGACGCGGTATTTTGCGGTGGGAATGTTGTATTTTTGCATCAAGTCCTTTGCAAACGCCTTGCTCGCCTCGATGACGGCGGCCTTTTTGTCAGGGCCGAAGCAGGGGATGCCCGCCTCGCTCAGCGCGTCGACCGCGCCGAGGGCGAGGGGGTCGTCGGGCGCGACAACGGCATAATCAATGCCGTGCGCCTTGGCAAATTCGACCTGCGCGGGGATGTCCTTCGCGCCGATCTCACTGACGCAGACCGCGTCGGCGGCGATGCCGCCGTTGCCGGGCAGACAGTAAATTTTCTCGACCGCGGGGTTTTCCTTCAGCTTTTTAATGATGGCGTGTTCGCGGCCGCCGCCGCCGATGACCATGAGCTTCATGGAGAAATTCCTCCTTGCTTAATGATGGAACAGGCGCATACCCGTGAACGTCATAGTGATGCCGTATCTGTTTGCCGTCTCGATGACATTGTCGTCGCGGATCGAGCCGCCCGGCTCGACGATGTAGGAAGCGCCGCTCCTGCGCGCGCGCTCGACATTGTCGCCGAAGGGGAAAAAGGCGTCCGAGCCGACGGTCACGCCGCGCTGCTGCGCGAGCCAAGCGCGCTTTTCCTCGCCCGTGAGCGCCTCGGGGCGCTCCTGAAAGACGCGCTGCCACGCGCCGTCGGCAAGCACATCGTCGCACTCGTCGGAGAGGTAGACATCGATAGCGTTGTCGCGGTCGGGACGGCGGATGTCGTCCACGAACGAGAGGGCGAGCACCTTCGGATGGCGGCGGAGATACCAGTTGTCCGCCTTCTGTCCCGCAAGTCGGGTGCAGTGGATGCGGCTTTGCTGGCCCGCGCCCACGCCGATGGCTTGACCGTCTTTCACATAGCAGACGGAGTTGGACTGGGTGTATTTGAGCGTGATGAGGGCAAGGAGCATATCGCGCTTTGCGCCCTCGGGCAGGTCTTTATTTTCGGTGACGATGTTCGTGAGCAGGCTCTCATCGATTTTGCAGTCGTTGTGCCCCTGCTCAAAGGTGATGCCGAAAACATCCTTCTGCTCCAGCGGCGCGGGAGTGTAGGCGGGGTCGATCTGCACGATGTTGTATTTGCCGCCCTTTTTCGTCTTTAAGATGGCAAGCGCCTCGTCGCTGTAAGCAGGGGCGATGATGCCGTCGGAAACCTCGTTTTTCAGATACTCGGCGGTGGCGGCGTCGCACTCGTCGGAGAGTGCCGCCCAGTCGCCGTAGGAGCAGAGGCGATCCGCGCCGCGGGCGCGGATGTAGGCACAGGCGATGGGGGAGAGCGCCGTGCCGGGCGCGACGAAATAGACCCTTTTGTCCACCTCGTCGAGCGGCAGGCCGAGCGCCGCGCCCGCGGGGGAGACATGCTTGAAGCTCGCCGCGGCGGGAAGGCCCGTCGCCTCTTTCAATTCGCGCACGAGCTGCCACGAGTTGAAGGCGTCGAGCAGGTTGATGTAGCCGGGCTTGCCGTTGAGAACCGTAAAGGGAAGGGCTGCGCCGTTTTTCATGAAAACGCGCGCGGGCTTCTGGTTGGGGTTGCAGCCGTATTTGAGTTCCAGCTCGTTCATGTCGTCCTCCTCAGTCGCCTGAATTTTTGTTGAACAGCTTCACTTCGCCGTTCACGTTCGCATAAAGGGACACCTTATTGTCCGCGTTGAGCGCCGCCCAGACTTCTTCGGGCGAGGGGACGCTCGCCTCCATCGGCTCGCCCGCAAAGGTGGGCAGGGGGTTTCCGTCCCCCTGATAGGTGCTGATGAAATAGCCCTTGCCCTCGTCGCAGCCTTCGTAGCAGAAGAACTCGCGCAGACAGCGCCCATCCTTACGCTTGAGGATGGACAGCTCGAAGGAGCCGTCCTCGTGCATGATGGCGGAGATGCGCGGCGTCCAGTTCGGCTCGTCCGGCTCGTATTCGCGTGTCATGAGGCCGCGGCGAAAGTCGCCGTGCTGGCAGATGGTGTCGGTCTGGTCGCCGTTCGTCACGACGAGGTCGCGCCCCATCGTGCGCACGGGATGATAGATGATGAGGCTGGGGTCAGAGAGCTTGGCGGGGTCGTGCGCCTCGGTGCGGATGCCGTCCTCGGTCTTGACAAAGACGCGGTTGCGGCTGTTCTCGCTGCGCCCCATGATGAAATAATACACACAGCGGCGTCCGACAAGGATGCCGCGGCCGGGATAAGAGGTCGCCCTTAAAAACTCCAGAAAATCAGTCATTTTTCTGCTCCTTCTCTCTTACGATCTCTGCGCAGACGCGCTCTGCCGCAAGCGGCAGCAGCTGCCATTCCGCCTGCTCCATCACGCGCCGCTGTAACGTTTCGGGCGTGTCGTCCGGCGCGATCTCCACCGCCTTTTGCAGCAGGATCTCGCCGCCGTCGGGAATTTCGTTGACAAAGTGTACCGTCGCGCCCGTGACCTTCACGCCGCGCGCGAGCGCGGCCTCGTGTACCCTCAAGCCATACATCCCCTTGCCGCAGAAGGCGGGGATCAGGGACGGATGGACATTCAGGATGCGCCGCGGCCACTGCTTTGTAAATTCTGCGCTGAGGATGACCGTAAAGCCTGCGAGGAGAATGAGGTCGATCTTCTGCTCGCGCAGCAGCACGGAAAGCTCGTTTTCAAACGGCTTCTGCCCGCAGGCGGGCGAGAGCACGCGTGCCGCAACACCCGCGTTTTCCGCCCGCGTGAGCGCATAGGCCCCCGCGCGGGAAGAAACGACCAGCACGATCTCGCCGTGCGGCATTTTTCCGTCGCGCTGCGCGTCGAGCAGCGCCTGCAAATTCGTGCCGCCGCCGGAGACCAGCACGGCGATGCGGGCGGGTGTCAGCATAGCGCCACCTTTTCCTCGCCCGATACGATCTCACCGATGACGCCCGCTTCCTGACCGAGAGAATGCAGCGCGGCGAGCGCCTTATCGGCGCTGTCTCTTGCAGCGACGAGCACCATGCCCGTGCCCATGTTGAAGGTGTTGAACATATCGCGCTCCGAGATGCCGCCCATGCGCGCGAGCAGGGGGAAGATGGGCGGGATGTGCAGCGCTTTCTTTTCGATCTTCGCGCACAGGCCGTCGGGAATGCAGCGCGGAATGTTCTCATAAAAGCCGCCGCCAGTGATGTGGCTGATGCCGCGGACATCGGCGGCCTCAACGGCCGCTAACACAGGACGGACATAGATCTTCGTCGGGCGCAGCAGCTCCTCGCCGAGCTCGCAGCCCAGCTCGCCGTAATACTGGCCGAGGTCGGCGTTCTCCACATCGAACACCTTGCGCACGAGCGAGTAGCCGTTGGAGTGCAGTCCGCTGGAGGGCAGCGCGATGACCACATCCCCCGGCTGCATTTTGTTCTTGTCCAGAATTTTGTCACGGTCCACGACGCCCACGGCAAAGCCCGCAAGGTCATAGTCGTCCGGCTTCATCGTGCCGGGGTGCTCAGCGGTCTCGCCGCCGATGAGCGCGCAGCCCGCGCGCACACAGCCCTCGGATACGCCCGAGACCAGCGACACGACCTTTTCCGGGATGTTCTTGCCGATGGCGATGTAGTCGAGGAAGAACAGCGGCTTCGCCCCGCAGCAGATAATGTCGTTGACGCACATCGCCACGCAGTCGATGCCGACGGTATTGTGACGATCCATGAGCTGCGCGATGCGCTGTTTGGTGCCCACGCCGTCCGTGCCGGAGACCAGCACAGGCTTTTCAAGCCCGTGCATGTCCAGCGAGAAAAGCCCGCCGAAGCCGCCGAGATCGGAGATCACATCGGCTGTGAGCGTGCGCTGTACATAGCGGTTCATCATTTTTACGCCCTGATAGCCCGCCTCGATGTCAACGCCGGCGGCCGCGTATGCTTCCGAGTGAGAGATGCCCATAATGTCATTCCTTTCCGGTCCAGCAGTAGGTGCAGACCTTGTCCCTGTCAAGACCGATCGCCTCCAGCAGCCCGTCAAGGGACTGATAGGAGAGTGAATCAAAGCCGAACTGTGCGCAGATCTCGTGCAGCAGGCATTTTCCGCGCTCGGTGCGGCTGTCGGCGTATTCCTCCAGATGCTTTTGGCCCTCGTTGCCCTCCAGCTCCTGCACCATGCGGCGCGCGAGCAGGTCCATGGCGCTGTTGCCGCGCGAAAAGTTCAGGTAGCGGCAGGGGTACATGATGGGCGGGCAGGCCGAGCGCATATGGACCTCCGCCGCGCCGGTGCTGTATAAAAAATCCACGGTCTCGCGCAGCTGCGTGCCGCGCACGATGGAGTCATCCACAAACAGCAGCTTCTTTCCCTCGATCAGCTCCGGCACGGGGATCTGCTTCATGCGCGCCACTCTGCTGCGCACCTGCTGATCCTCCGGCATGAAGGAGCGCGGCCAGGTCGGGGTGTATTTCACAAAGGGACGCGCAAGGGGCTTGCCGCTGTGGTTGGCATAGCCCATGGCGTGCGGCACGCCGGAATCCGGCACGCCGGCGACGAAATCCACCTCGGGCACGCCGCCGCGCTCCGCCTCATCCCGCGCCATGATCGCGCCGTTGCGGTAGCGCATCAGCTCCACATTCACACCCTCGTAGTTAGAGTTCGGGTAGCCGTAATAGGTCCACAAAAAGGCGCAGATCTTCATCTGCTTCCCTGCGGGAGAGAGTGTTTGGAAGCCCTTGGCGTTCAGCCGGACGATCTCCCGCGGCCCCAGCTCATAGGCGTCCTGATAGTCGAGCTTATGATAGGCGAAGGACTCGAACGATACGCAGTAGCCGTCCTCGCGCTGTCCGATCAGCACAGGGAGGCGTCCCATGCTGTCACGCGCGGCGATCAGCTCTCCTTCCTCGGTCAAAATCAGGATCGTCATGGAGCCATCGATGACCTCCTGCGCGTGGAGGATGCCGGAGACAAGGTCGTTTTCCTGATTGATGAGCGCGGCGGTCAGCTCGGTGACATTCACGCGGCCGCTGCTCAGCGTCAGAAATTGCTGGCCCTTGTCGGAGAGATAAGTCTTCACCAGCTCGTCAGTGTTGTTGATGATGCCGACCGTCACGATGGCGTACAGGCCCAGATGGGAGCGCACGAGCAGCGGCTGAGGGTCGCTGTCGCTGATGCAGCCGAGCCCCGCGTGGCCGCGGAAGTCCGCGAGGTCCCGCTCAAACTTCGTCCGAAAGGGCGTATTTTCAATGTTGTGTATTTGGCGCTGGAAGCCCTCCTTCTTGTCAAAGAGCACCATTCCGCCGCGGCGCGTGCCGAGGTGAGAATGATAGTCCGTGCCGAAGAAGACATCCAGCGCGACATCGCGGTCCGAGACCGCGCCGAAAAAGCCCCCCATTACGCAAAGAACAGCTCGGAGAGCGTCATGGGGTCGATGTACTTTCCGTCCCGATAGACGCGCATATTGCCGGAGGAGATCTCGTCGATCAGCATCACGCTGCCATCCGGCGCGTAGCCGTACTCAAACTTGATGTCATAGAGGACAAGGCCCTTTTCGCGCAGGTCGTCCGCGACGACCTCGGTGATCTTCTGCGTCATGGCCTTGATGTCGTCATACTGCTGCTCGGTCATCACGCCCAGCGCCACAAGGCCGTCCTTCGTCACCAGCGGATCGCCCAGCGCGTCATTTTTGAAGGTCGTCTCCACATAGGCGGGCAGGTCGGCGCCCTCTTCAATGTACTCACCGTAGCGGCGGCGGAAGCTCCCCACCGCCTTGAGGCGGCAGATGACCTCCAGCCCGTGGCCGAAGACTTTCGCGGGCAGGACCTCCATCGTGGTCTCCTTCAGATCCGCGGAGACATAGTGCGTGCGGATGCCGGCGGCGTTGATCTTTTCAAAAAAGTGCTTGGTCATGCGCAGGTTGACATTGCCCACGCCCTCGATGGTCAGGCCCACGCTGTTCTCGCCGGGGTCAAACACGCCGTCCTTGCCCGTGCAGTCATCCTTGAACCTGAGCAGGTAGTTGCCGTTGTCCAGTGCGAATACATCCTTGGTCTTTCCGGTATATACGAGTTTCATTGCTTTCAGCTCTCCTTTTATTTCTTGAAGTGTATTCCTTATTTACTGATAAAGCGCCCGAACCTCTTCGTCCGCGCGCAGCACGGCGTCCCGTTCCCGCGTCCGCGCCTCGTCCAGCTTTTGGGCGAGCTCCGCGTCGGAGACCGCCATGATCTGCACCGCCAGCAGCGCGGCGTTCTTCCCGCCGTCCACCGCCACCGTCGCCACAGGGATGCCGCTCGGCATCTGCACGGTGGAGAGCAGTGCGTCCATGCCGTCAAGCTTCGTCCCGCTGCACGGCACGCCGATCACCGGCAGCGTGGTGTTTGCCGCCATCGCGCCGGCAAGATGCGCCGCCATGCCGGCGAACGCGAGGATAACAGAAAATCCGCCCTCCCGAGCCGACGCGGCAAATTCCCTTGCCTCATTCGGACAGCGGTGAGCGGATAATACGCGCACTTCCATCTGGACACCGTAGTCTCGCAATACGCCTACGGCCTTCTCCGCGACGGGCAGATCACTCTTGCTGCCCATAACGATCGCAACCTTTCTCATTTGCGTTCCCTCCCTCAAACATAAAAATAGGTGCTCCGCTGCCCTTTGCAGTTGGAGTGCCCGGACGGTCGGCCTCTGAAACGCGCCGCCTCAGAGCGATGCTCCCTGTTCCCCCGTGGTAGCCCACATTCCGTCAGTTACAAGGGGCTCAACTTGAATTCAGTGTACCATACGCCCGGCTTTTCGTCCATTCCGCAAAAAGGAGAAAGAAGATAGAAAATCTTAGCTATATTTGTATCGTTATGACAATTCATAAGATACGCTTATATCGCGTCTTGAGAAAACTTATCGTCGAAAAACCATTTTTTTGTCTTGACAAGACGATCCTCGCGTGGTATTCTATCAAAAACTTGAGGAAAGAGAGGCGATCGTCGTGACCGTGGTTTTGAAGGGTGCGCAGGTGTTCCACCGAGGTGCTTTCAGCGGCGGTGATGTTTCCGTTTCCTTTGGGGATCGTGTTTTTTGCAAGGATATTGTTTTTCCTTCGTCCCTGAATGTTTCTTCCTTTACCATATTACCCGGTTTCGTTGATGTGCATGTGCATCTTCGGGAGCCGGGTTTTTCTTATAAGGAGACCATCCGCACCGGCTCTTTAGCGGCGGCCCACGGCGGCTATACCGCCGTGGGCGCCATGCCGAATCTGAACCCTGTGCCGGACAGCATGGAGACGCTGCAAATGGAGCTGGACGCCATTCAAAAAGACGCCGTGATCCGCGTTCTGCCCTACGGGGCCATCACGAAAGGCGAGCAGGGCAGGGAACTGGCGGACTTGGACGCCATGGCCCCCTATGTGGTGGCTTTCTCCGACGACGGAAAGGGCGTTCAGGATCGTGATATGATGCGCCGCGCCATGCTGGAGGCCAAGCGCCTCGGCAAGCTGATCGTGGCCCACTGCGAGGACAATTCTCTGCTGCGGGGCGGCTACATCCACGACGGCGCCTATGCCCGCGCCCACGGACATCGGGGTATCTGCTCCGAGAGCGAGTGGCGGCCCATCCAGCGGGATCTGGAACTGGTGCGGGAGATAGGCTGCGGCTATCACGTCTGCCACATCTCCACCAAGGAGAGCGTCGCACTCATCCGCAAGGCCAAGGCCGAGGGCCTGAATGTCACCTGCGAGACTGGCCCCCACTACCTGCTGCTGGACGATTCCTGCTTGCAGGAGGACGGCCGTTTCAAAATGAACCCGCCCCTCCGGGACAAGGCGGATCGGGAAGCCCTGTTGGAGGGTTTGGCGGACGGAACCATCGACATGATCGCCACGGATCACGCCCCCCACAGCGCCGAGGAAAAGGGCGGGGGACTGGAAAAAAGCGCCATGGGCATCGTGGGACTGGAAACGGCCTTCCCGCTGCTCTATACGTATTTGGTAAAGCCCGGCGTCATTTCCTTTGCCCGCTTGATGGAACTGCTCCATGACGCGCCCTGCCGCCGCTTCGGCATTGCGCCGGCCACCGGCTTTACCGTGTTTGATTTGAACCGTACCTATCCGATCGACCCCGCTGAATTTCTGTCCATGGGCCGGGCCACGCCCTTTGCGGGCTGGAGTGTACAGGGCCGCTGCCTGCTGACAGCCATGGACGGGCAGGCGGTCTGGTATGATAAGACCTTGCTGGAGGGGGAGGACGCCGAATGAAGGAGACACTGCTGACTGTTTTGGAAAATACCCGGCTGGCAGACGGCATCTACCGTCTGCGGCTGGCGGGGGACACCTCTGCCATCACCGCACCGGGGCAGTTCGTGAATTTGAAGCTCTCAGGTTTTTTCCTCCGCCGCCCCATCTCCGTGTGCGATTGGGAGAACGGGGAAGTGACCCTGATTTATAAGGTTTTGGGCCATGGCACCGAGGCCATGACGGGCATGGCTGTCGGCACGGCGCTGGATGTGCTGACGGGCCTTGGCAACGGCTTTGACTTGTCCCGCAGTGGGGAACACCCCCTGCTGGTGGGCGGCGGCGTGGGTATCCCGCCGCTGTATGGCCTTGCCAGGCGGCTGACTGCACAAGGTAAGTGCGTCACCGCCGTGCTGGGCTTTAACCGAAAATCCGAGATTTTTTTAGCGGAGGAATTTCGGGCGCTGGGTGCGGAGGTCGTCATCGCCACCGCCGATGGCAGCGTCGGTCTCAAGGGCCTTGTGACCGACGGCATGGCCGCCGTGTCCGACTATACCTATCTCTACACCTGCGGCCCGGAGCCGATGCTCAAGGCGGTGTACGCTGATTGCAAGACCTCCGGCCAGTTCAGCTTTGAGGAGCGGATGGGCTGCGGCTTCGGCGCCTGCATGGGCTGCTCCTGCGAGACGAAATACGGCAATAAGCGCATCTGTAAGGATGGCCCCGTGCTGGAAAAGGAGGAGATCGTATGGTGAACACAAAAGTGACCCTCTGCGGCATTGAGATGGACAACCCCATCATCCCCGCCAGCGGCACCTTCGGCTTTGGCTATGAGTTCGCGGAGCTGTACGACATCAATATGCTGGGTACCTTCTCCTTCAAGGGTACGACCCGGGAGCCCCGCTTCGGCAACCCCACGCCCCGCATCGCGGAGTACGCCGGCGGCCTGCTGAACGCGGTGGGTCTGCAAAACCCCGGCGTGGACGCGGTGATCGCAACGGAATTGCCAAAGCTCAAGCAGGTATTTCACAAGCCGGTGATGGCGAATGTCAGCGGCTTTTCCGCGGCGGAATACGCCGAGGTCTGCGAGAAGTTAGACGCGCAGGAGCAGGTGGGCTGGTTGGAGGTCAATATCTCCTGCCCCAACGTCCACGGCGGCGGCGCGGCCTTCGGCGCGGACCCCAAGTCCGCTGCCGAGGTGACGAAGGCGGTCCGGGCAGTGACGAAAAAGCCCATCATTTTAAAGCTGTCCCCCACGGCGGCTGATATTGCCGCCGTCGCCAGAGCCTGCGAGGACGCGGGGGCTGACGGCGTGAGCCTGATCAACACCCTGCCGGGAATGCGCATCGACCTGAAACGCCGTCGTCCGCTGCTGGCCAACACCACTGGCGGTATGTCCGGCCCGGGAATGCTCCCGCTGGCGGTGCGGATGGTGTATCAGGTCTACGAGGCCGTTTCCATCCCCATCGTGGGTATGGGCGGCGTCACCACGGCGGAGGACGTTATCGAGCTGATGCTGGCGGGCGCCACTGCCATCGGCGTGGGCGCGGCGAACCTTGTGGAGCCGTATGCCTGCAAGACCATCATTGAAAATCTGCCTGCCGTGATGGAACGATACGGCATGGAAAATCTGACGGAGATCATAGGAGGAGCACATCATGGGTAAGGACGTTATCGTTGCGCTGGACTTCGACAGCAAGGAAAAGACACTGGCCTTTTTAGACCGTTTCACCGAGGAAAAGCCCTTTGTGAAGATCGGCATGGAGCTGTTTTACGCCGAAGGTCCCTCCATCGTGCGGGAGATCCGGGCCCGAGGCCACAAGATCTTCCTGGATCTGAAGCTGCATGACATTCCCAACACCGTGAAAAAGGCCATGGCGGCATTGTCTGCGCTGGATGTGGACATCGTGAACCTCCACGCCGCCGGTACCGCCGCCATGATGACCGCCGCGCTGGAGGGTCTGACGCGCCCCGACGGTACTCGGCCGCTGCTCATCGCCGTAACGCAGCTGACCTCAACGGATCAGGAGAGTATGGAGCGAGAGCTGCTGATTCATGTGCCGATGGAAAAGGTCGTACTGCACTATGCCGAAAACGCCGCTGCGGCGGGGCTTGACGGCGTGGTCTGCTCACCGATGGAGGCAGGGAGTATCCACGAACACTGCGGCCCACAGTTTCTGACCGTTACGCCGGGCATCCGGCTTGCCGGAGGAAGTGCTGGGGACCAGAAGCGTGTCACAACTCCGGCACAGGCAAGGGAGTTCAGCTCAGACTATATCGTTGTCGGCCGTCCCATCACCCAGGCGGAGGACCCCGTGGCTGCCTACCGCCGCTGCCGAGAGGAGTTTGTGGACTGATGCGCTGGGATACAGTCCTTTTTGATCTGGACGGAACGGTGACGGATTCGCAGGAGGGCATTGTGAACTCGGTGTCCTATGCGTTGAAGCGTCTTGGCCGGGAGGTCCCCTCTCCAGACATGCTGACCACTTTTGTCGGTCCGCCTCTCCACGAAAGCTTCCCTGCGCTCTGCGGGATGAATGAAGAGGAAACAGAGCGGGCGATCCGCGAGTTCCGCATTTATTTTGAACGCTACGGTTGGGCGGAAAACGCCCCCTATGCCGGAATGGCCGAGTTGCTTGCAAGCCTGTGCGCAGCGGGACTGCGGCTGGTAATTGCAACGTCGAAGCCGGAGGAATTTGCGCGGAGAGTTTTGCGGCATTTTGAGCTGGCGCAGTATTTTGACGACATCTGCGGCTCCCGTCTGGAGGATAAGTCCAGCGCGGACAAGGCGAGCGTCGTGCGCACGGCGCTCATGCGCGCCGATGTGACGGGACACGCCGTCATGGTCGGCGACCGCCGCCACGACATATACGGGGCGCACGCCAACGGCCTTGAGGCAATCGGCGTACTCTACGGCTACGGCAGCCGCGAGGAGCTGACCGCCGCCGGGGCGGGCTTTCTGGCCGCCGATCTCAACGAGCTGAAAGCAATTCTGCTTCAGGAATAAAAAACAACGGGAGGAACATGGATATGGACATCAGCAGCAGGGTCGCTCAAGGCCTGCTCTCCATCGGCGCGGTCTTTCTGCGCCCGCAGGAGCCGTTTACCTGGGCAAGCGGCATCAAAAGCCCGATCTATTGCGATAACCGCCTCATTCTCACCGCCCCCGCCGTGCGTGAGACAGTCGAGCGCGCCATTGCGGACACGGTACACCGTGAGTTTCCGCAGGCGGAGGTTTTGATGGGCACCGCCACGGCGGGCATCGCCCACGCCGCCATCGCCGCGCATCTGCTCGGCCTGCCCATGGGCTATGTGCGCTCGGGCAGCAAGGACCACGGCAGAAAAAATCAGATTGAGGGCAGGCTCGAGGCGGGGCAGAGGGTCGTCGTGATCGAGGACCTCATCTCCACCGGCGGCAGCGTGCTGGATACGGTCGCGGCGCTGCGCGAGGCAGGTGCCGAGGTGCTGGGCGTCGTGAGCATCTTCACCTACGGCATGAAAAAGGGCGTTGAGCGCATGGTCGAGGCGAAGGTCAAGAGCGTGAGCCTGACAAATCTGGATACCATCGCCCGCGTGGGCGCAGAGGAGCATTACATCACCGAGGCGGACGTTGCGCGGCTGCTGGCCTTCCGCGATGACCCCGCCGACGAAAGCTGGATCAAAAAAGGAGGAACAAACTGATATGAAAAGCCTGATCGATATTCTGGAGCTCTCCGAGCAGGAGATCATGGAGCTGGTGAATACCGCCTGCGACATCATCGACCACCCCGCCGAATACGCGCACAAGTGCGACGGCAGAATCCTCGCGACCCTCTTCTTCGAGCCCTCCACCCGCACCCGTCTGAGCTTTGAGAGCGCGATGCTCTCCCTCGGCGGGCAGGTGCTCGGCTTCTCGGAGGCGAAAAGCTCGTCCGCCGCCAAGGGCGAGAGCGTGGCGGACACGATCCGCACCGTGAGCTGCTACAGCGACATCATCGCCATGCGCCATCCCAAGGAGGGCGCGCCGCTGGTCGCCTCCATGCACTCGCTCGTGCCCGTCATCAACGCCGGCGACGGCGGCCACAACCACCCCACGCAGACGCTGACCGACCTTCTGACCATCCACCGCGAGATGGGGCGCTTTGAAAACCTCACGGTGGGCCTCTGCGGCGACCTCAAATTCGGCCGCACGGTACACTCCCTCGTCGCCGCGATGAGCCGTTACACCGGCATCCGCTTCGTGCTCATCTCCCCCGAGGAGCTCAAGCTGCCGCGCTATGTCAAGGAGCAGTACATCAAGGCCAAGAACATCCCTTACACGCAGTCCACCGACCTCGAGACCGTCATGCCGGAGCTGGACATCCTCTACATGACGCGCGTGCAGCGCGAGCGCTTCTTCAACGAGGAAGACTATCTGCGCCTCAAGGACAGCTACATCCTCACGTCCGACAAGCTCAGGGGCGCGAAGGAGTCTCTTCGCATCCTGCATCCGCTGCCGCGTGTGAACGAGATCTCCGTCGCCGTGGACGACGACCCGCGCGCGTGCTACTTCAAGCAGGTGCAGTACGGCAAGTACATCCGCATGGCGCTGATCCTCAAGCTGTTGGAAATCAAGTGAGAAAGGAAGTGCGACACAATGATCATTGACTCTATTCAAAACGGCATCGTCATCGACCACATCACCGCGGGAAAATCCATGGAGCTCTATCAGATCCTCGGCCTCGATCAGCTTGACTGCACGGTGGCCATCCTCAAAAACGTTACGAGCGGCAAGCTCGGCTGCAAGGACATCATCAAGATCGACCGCGAAATGGACCTTGACTGGGACCTGATCGGCTACGTCGATCCGAGCATCACCGTCAACATCATCCGCGACGGGAAACTTGTGGAAAAGCGCACGCTCAAGCTGCCTGAGCGCATCCGTGGCGTGCTCAAGTGCAAAAATCCGCGCTGCATCACCTCCGTTGAGCAGGAGCTGCCGCAGGAGTTTGTACTAACGGATCGTGAAAAGCGCGTTTACCGCTGCCGCTACTGCGAAACGCAGGCGGGTAAATAGGCTTTTGTAAGGCAGAAGTCGAGAAGATCCTGCTTGCAGAGAAGTATGCAGAATCAGACAAGCCTCGACGCACAGGCAGCCTCCTCTCAGCACGCTGTACTGTCCGGGCGCAAAGCCGAAAGCTTCAGATGCACCATAGAGGATGCTCGGCATATCATCACAATAGAGAGAATCTTCGGATACCCTCTATTGCAGCGATGCAGGAACAATGAAAGCTCTTTATCAATTAGGACATGGCGATGAAGGGCCCGGAGTATGTTCTTCAGTTTTGCACTGTAATCATGGCAGAGAGACGTAAGGAATATCCCCGGCTTGGCCGGGGATATTCCTTACGCGGGCAAAGCTCCATGCTGTCGGCCACGCCTCATGTGGCGTTGGTATAGTCTGCTAAACTTCTTCTGCCACTTCATTTCTGAATGGTCTCCCGTTGCTTTACAGCTTGTAGCTGCCAGACCGCATTTCTACTATAACAGGGAGATTTCTTTTCCCACAATAGTCTCAGCCTGCTCCCGCCGCTTTCGATACTCCTCCAGATACCGGTCCAGACAGACCTTGTTGACGGTAGCCGAGATCGTGCTGCGCAGGAGATCCTTGGCATCAGACTCGGTTTCACCAAGTCCCTCCACTGCAGGAGCGACACCAAACGCTGCGCCGAGCATATTCTCAAACTCATCGCAGAAGTAGTCATAGGCGGTCTGAAGGGGATAGCACTCCTCCTGTATGCTAAACATCAGTCGAAGCTCCTCCAAAGGAACAACAGGCTTGACCACCGCGATGAACAGAAGCCGCGCAAGATGTTCGGCTGTATACAGCTTTTTTTGAGGGGCAGGAACCAGCTTCTGCTTGACATAGTTGCTCACCATGGATCCAGTCAGTTCAGGCTCTCCTAACGGTGCCAACCGGGCGTTGATATAGCGCACCACCTGCTCCAGATACAGTCCGACCTCCGGGATCTGTGCATAGCGCGGCAGGCGGAAGGCCGCGATGTCCGCCGTGATTCTGTTTTGCATTTCTTTTTTCATATTGTTATTATAAGCGTTTCCTCTGCAAAGTTCAACGGCTTTGCGAAATATTTTTAACAGTTTATTAAAAGCCGTTGACGAAGAAATAAAAAGCTGATAAACTGCATCCATCCCTTACCGGAACCGAACGACACTTTTTCAGTTGGAGGTCATCTTATGGATCAGATCCGCATTGCCGCAGACTCAAGCTGCGACCTGCTTACCATGGACGGCGTGGACTTTGTCAGCGTTCCGCTCACCGTCCGTACTGCTGTGGAGGAATTTCGCGATGACGCCGCGCTCGATGTCGACGCGATGGTCACAACACTTCGCGGCACGAAGGGCCGCACCTTCAGCGCCTGCCCGAACATCGCGGACTGGGAGTCCGCCTTTGGCGAAAGCGGCGATGTACTCGCGTTCACCATTACAAGCAGCCTTTCGGGCAGCTGCAGCGCGGCACTTGCCGCAAAGAAACGCTGCGAGGAGCAGAATCCCTCTCGCCGTATTTTTGTGGTGGACACGCTGTCCGCCGGTCCGGAGATCGCCCTGCTCATCGAAAAGTCAGCCGCCGAACTGCGCTCCGGCAAGAGCTTCGAGGAGGTCTGCACAGCCGTACAGCAGTATCAGCGCCGTACCCATCTGCTCTTTGCGCTGGAATCCATGCACAATCTCGCCCAGAACGGACGAATCAGCAAGCTGGCAGCAACGATGGCCGGTGTTCTCGGCATCCGCGCCGTTGGGCAGGCCAGCGAGGAGGGCACACTTGAGATGCTCGGCAAATGTCGGGGCGCTCGAAAAACGCAGGAGCTCCTGTTGAGTGAAATGGTGCGGCTTGGCTACAGGGGCGGCAGCGTCCGCATCGGGCATTGCCGGAACGCGACATTTGCATTGGAGCTCTGCACCGAGATCCGGCGGCGATTTCCGGGGGCAGAGGTGAAAAGCTATCCGCTACGTGGGCTGTGCAGCTACTATGCAGAACACGGCGGGATTATGCTGGGCTTTGAGTCATGAAAACGAGGGTCTCGGACAGGAAGGCGCTGCTGCATCTTGCGGTACGCATTCTGACACTGCCGCCCATCGTCATCGGGGTAACGCTGCTTCTGATGTACGCTCCGACAGGGCTTCTGACGCGCAGGGAGCTGTTCCTGTGCGAGGTGTTCCTGCTGGTTATCCCCTTGGCGGCGTACCCGCTGCGGGAGATCTTCCACATTGGAAAGGACCGGCGCAGGGGGCAGCGCGGCACGGCGCTGGTATGCAGCGCCGTTGGGTATCTGTGCGGGTTTCTCTGGTCAATGCTGACGCCATGCTCCTGGCTCGTCCATATCCTGTTTCTCTCTTATGTCATTTCTATCGCGGCGCTGTTGCTGCTCAACGTGGGCTTTGGCCTTCGCGCAAGCGGACACGCCTGCAGCACAACAGCTCCGGCGTTTCTGTTGACATGGAAGCTGCATCCGCTTTTTGCCATACCGTCCGTTCTGCTGATCGCAGCAGTGTACCGCTCCTCCCTAAAGCTGTCGCGCCATACCCTGCCGCAGCTTCTGGCCGGCTCGGCGGTCAGTCTGTTAGCCTGTGTGATCTCGATTATGGTTTATGGCGTCAGATAAAACGATACTGCGCCGCATCGCCGTTTCATTTGACGGTGGCGCGGCGCAGTCCTGTCTTTATTGCAGCTTCTTCAATCGCTGCTGTTCTGTTCTGCGTTATATTGATTCTTGAAAAACGCTACCACAACGGCGCCGGGGCCGAGGTGTGTTCCGATCACGCTGCCCACCGTTGTGTAGCAAACCTCCCGCAAATGCCCCTCCCAAATGTGGCGGCTGTCTTCGATGTACTTCAATAAAAGCGCACCGGAAAGTCCGCTGTAGCCAAGCAGCACCGGCTTGCTGAAATCAATGCCGCCCGCCTTGTCGATCTCCTGAACGAGCAGATTGTTCCCCATCTTAGAGCCGCGTGCTTTCCCCAGCAGGTGAATCTCGCCGTCAGTGACGGAGATCGACGCGAGGGTAAATCTAAACGGTCGGACTAAACCACATGGTTGTTGAAATGTCAACAGAAGAGTTCCGCACAGCCCATACTCTTTGATTATAGCATCCCACGGCACGGGGGGCTCGGCGCGGTTTTCGTGTTGTTCACCGAGTGGAAAAGCAGGCTGCCGAGAATACCGCAAAGCCCCGCCGGAATTGCTCCGGCGAGGCTTTGCCTTTGACCACATAAAATGCCACAGACAGGTGTGGAACACATGGGGGATGCGGGTCACAAGGTGTCAGGAATGTAATTAGAATTGAGAGGAAACCGCTAAAAACGGCTAAAAAGTGCAGAAAGAATATTGCGGTAGCTCTTTGTCTACAGCGTGGTCATTTCTGCGCCGTTGCAGGGCTTGACCCAAACCGTGACCCAAACACGGAAAAAAGCAGGCGGATACAGGCGGACACAATGGATGCCCCATCGAGCCGAAAGTATGCAAAAGCGCCGGAAAGCGTTGCAGCACAACGCTTTCCGGCGCTCATTATATCTTCACACGCAGGAGGTCACTGGTTCGAGTCCAGCAGTCTCCACCAAAAAATGGTCCCGTCAAGGTTTATGCGCAAAATTATTTGCAGGCTTCGGCTGAGTGAAATCAGCCGGCAACAGAGGCGTCGTCCATGACCGCCTCCAAGTGCTTCATGTTCATGTACTTCTTGCAGCCCCACTGGGTACCTGCCACATGGCGAAGCCTCGCGCAGACCAGCATCAGGGCAGAGTTGCCGTCAGGGAACGTCCCCACCACGCGGGTCCGGCGGCGGGTCTCACGGTTCAGCCGCTCGATCACGTTGTTGGTGCGGATGCGCGTCCAATGCTCGCTGGGAAAATCGCAGTAGGTCAGTGTCTCCTCAATGCCGTCCTCGACCTTCTTGGCGGCCTCCTTCAGCTTCATGGCGCGCAGCTCGGCGACCACAGCCTTCGCCTTCTCGCGGGACGCCTTTTTGCTCTCCTGGGCATGGATCGCCTTGAGCATTTTCACCACGATTTTGACCTTGGATTTAGGCACAACAGAGAAAATGTTGCGGTAAAAATGCACCGTGCAGCGCTGATATTTGGCGTCCGGAAACACCTCACCCACGGCCTCCAGCATCCCCATGCACTTGTCCCCAACGATGAGCTTTACGCCGTCCAAGCCGCGTCCGCGAAGCCACTGAAAGAAATTGATCCAGCTGGCCTTGTCCTCTTTCATGCCCTCGGCGGCACCTAAAACCTCACGAAAACCGTCCTCATTCACGGCAATAGCCACCAAAACAGCAACATTTTCATACTCTCCGCCCCAGTTGCGGCGCAGGTAGATACCGTCCACGTAGACGTATGGATAGCGCCCGCCCTGCAAGGGGCGGTTCCGCCAGTCCTCGATGTGAACGTAGGCTTTCTTGTTCAGCTCGCTGATGGTGGCGGGCGAGACCTTGCTGCCCCACAGCACCTCCGTGATGTCCTCCACACGGCGCACGGAAACGCCTGCCAAGTACATCTCGATGAGGGCCTCCTCCACACTGCTCTCCCGGCGGCGATACCGTACGAAAGACCGTTACTACGAGGCCACCAAACGGTTCTGCGCCTACCTCGCAACTTACTACCATCTCCAAAAGCTGGAGAACGTCAGCGGCAAGCATCTAGTAAGCTACGTTCTCTATCTACAAGAGCAAGGCAAATCCGCCAGCACCATCAAGACCGACCTCTCCGCTATCCATTTTTTCCATGATAAGATGTCCCATCCCCGTTATGCGCTGCCGGGCAACGAGGAACTAGGCGTTGCTTTGGAACGCCGTCGCTTCGGGCAGCAGGATCGTACATGGACGAACTCGGAGTTCGGCAAGCTGATCGGCCGAGCCATGGCGGAGGAGCGGGAGGACTACATCCTCTCCCTGTATCTGGCCCGCTATGCCGGTCTGCGTATCCACGAGTGCTTTCGCATGGACACCGCCGCGGCGGAGCGTGCGCTGCGCGAAAACGCCCTCACCGTAAAGGGCAATAGCGGCAAGGTGCGTATTGTTCCCATTGAGGACAACCGTATCACGATGATGCTAGAACGGCTGCTGGACAAAACGAAGCGCGGACACAAGCTGCTGGTGCCGGATGGCATCTCCACCGACCGGGCCATCAATGGCATGCAGCAGTTTATCCTCTGCAACCGTGACTCTATCTGTGACCCTACAGCGCCGGACAGGCGCATTACCTTCCATGGACTGCGACATACCTACGCTGCTGAAAAGTATACATCTCTCATCAACGGCGGCATGACGCCTTTGGATGCCCATTTTACCGTCTCCCGTCTGCTGGGGCACGAGTGGCCCGATGTAACGGACATCCATCTGGCATCCGTAAAGGGAGGCGCTGCCCATGGAGAATAAGTATCGTGACCTGCATGAGCTGCCCGTGACACTGCGGGTGGGGGACTTGATGCCCATTCTCGGCATCGGGCGCAACACCGCCTATGAACTGATCCGCAGCGGACAGATACGGAGCGTCCGCAGTGGAAGCAGACCGGATCATCAACATCGCTGGTACTAAAGGCTCCAAAAACGGAAAGCAGTGTGCGGAAGGTATTTCTGGCGAAAACCGTTTCGATGGCGCTCACAGAGGAGAAAGATAGGCAGCAGAGGGCAAAAGAAATGCTGGACAGCGATTATCAGGACTTTGGCCTTGTGATTGCCCATGAGGACGGACGTCCCTACGAGGAAAGGCAGATTGCCTTTCTGCTCCGCAAGCTGACCGATGCCACAGGACTGCCGCCGGTAGTTTTTCACAGTCTGCGGCATTGCAGCGCCTCGCTGAAGCTGCAAATCGGCGGCGGAAACTTCAAGGCGGTGCAGGGCGATACTGGCCACGCACAATCCCGTGTGGTAACAGATCTGTACGCCCATACCAACAACGAGGAGCGCCGCCGGTTGGCGGAGAAGGTAGAGGCGGATTTCTTCCAGAAACGGGCTGATGTGCCGCAGGAAAAGCCGCTGGATAACTCTGCGGAACAGGCGTACCGCCTGCTGCAAGAAAATCCCGACATTGCCAAATTGATCATTGCAACGCTGCAAAAACAGACGCAGCAATAGCTTGTTGGAAGATCTGTTGGAAAGTCCAACGAAACTAAGAAACGATAAAACAAAACAAACCCTGTAACCGTTGTGGTTACAGGGTTTGCGTGGAGCTGCTGGGCGGATTCGAACCGCCGACCTCATCCTTACCAAGGATGCGCTCTACCGACTGAGCTACAGCAGCATATGGCGACCAAGATGGGGCTCGAACCCACGACCTCCAGCGTGACAGGCTGGCGTTCTAACCAACTGAACTACTTGGCCAAATGAAATTTGGTGGGAACAACTGGACTCGAACCAGTGACCCCCTGCTTGTAAGGCAGGTGCTCTAACCAGCTGAGCTATGCTCCCGTCCTTGCCGCACACATTAGTACCGCGGCGACAAGAGAGATTATACTAAATATTAGCCAGACTGTCAACACCAAATTTCAATTTTTTTACTATTTTTTTCGGGCGTCCGCGGCCAGCTGCTCCAGCTGCTGGCGGTCGAAGTCATACACCGCGTCGCAGAACTGGCAGGTCATGTGGCAGGAGCCCTGCTCCCGCAGGATGCCCTCCAGCTCGTCGGCCCCCAGGGACAGCAGCGCCCGCTCCACCCGCTGGCGGCTGCAATAGCACTTGTAGCTTACCGGGCAGGTCTCCAGAATCTTCAGCTCAAAATCGGACATCACCGTCCGCAGCAGGTGCTCCGGGTCCGGATCCCGGTCCAGGATGGCGGACACCGGCCCGGCGGCCATGATGCCGCCCTCCACCTTGGCAATGGTGTCCTCCCCGGCTCCGGGCATCAGCTGGATGAGATAGCCCCCGGCGGCCTTGACGCTGTGGTCCCGGTCCACCAGCACCCCCAGGGCGCAGGCGGTGGGAATCTGCTCCGACTCCACGAAATAACCGGCGATATCCTCGGCGATCTCGCCGCCCATCAGGTCCACGGTGCCCACATAGGGCTCCTTCATGTGCAGGTCCTTGATGACGGTGATGGTGCCCTCGCCGCCCACGGCGCCGCCTACGTCCAGCTTGCCGTCGTCCCGCAGGGGCAGGTCCACCTGGGGATTGGCCACATAGCCCCGGACGTTGCCCTCGGCGTCGGACACCGCCAGCACCGTGCCCAGAGGGCCGCCGCCCTTGATCTGCAGGGTCAGGCTGGCCCCCTGGCCCTTCAGGGCGTTGCCCATCATGGACGCGCCGGCCAGAGCCCGGCCCAGGGCCGCCGTGGCCACCGGGCTGGCGTGATGAATCTGCCGTGCCCGCTCGGTAAGCTCCCGGCTGCAGATAGCCGCGGCCTGCACCAGGCCGTCGGTGGAAATCGCTCTTACAATATAATCGCTCATGCTTACAAAACCTCTTTTATTTGCGAATGCAGGTGAAATACACCCGATCCTCACCGGGTACGGGGCGGCGCAGCTTCCCGTCGCCCCAGGTGCGCACGTCGGCAAAGCCCGCCTCCTCCAGCCACCGGGTCAGCTGCTCCACGGAGTAGCCCCGCTGGCGGTGCAGCTCGAAGCTGCGGTCCCAGGACCCGTCCTCCGCCAGGGTGAACAGGTCCATATAATAGGTGCACAGCCCCCGCCGATACTCGGTGCGCCAGACGCAGTAGGTATCCTCTGTCTCGTCCAGAAACACCTGCCCGTCCAGAGCGGCCAGCCGCTCCGGCAGCCGCACATCAAAGGTCAGCAGCCCACCGGGACTGATGAACAGGTGCAGCCGCCGAAGGGTACGCTGCACATCCCTGGGATCCGTGAGATAATTCAGACTGTCCAGACAGCAGATGGCGGCGTCCACGGTGCCGTACAGGTCCAGCCGGGGCATGGACTGGTGCAGAAACAGCGGCGGCACCTCCGCCGGGGCGCTTTTCTCCCGGGCGGCGGCCAGCATCTCCTGGGACCCGTCCACAGCGATGAGCTCATAGCCCCGCCCGGCCAGCAGCCAGGTCATGGACCCGGTGCCGCAGGCCAGGTCCAGCACCGTGTGCACCGGGATGCGGCTGCGGCGGAACAGCTTTTCCAGAAAGTCTGCCCGCTTTTCATATCCCACGTCCCAGGTCAGCTCGTCATAGGCCCCGGCCAGCTGCTGGTAGCTGCTCATTTGTCCTCCTGCTCCTTCATGCGCTCCAGCACGTTCTCATATCCCCCCGCGCCGTTGAGCAGGGACCGGTTCACCCGGCTGATGGTGGCGCTGGAGGCGCCGGTTTTCTCCAGAATATCGCTGTAGAGCATCCCGTCGTTGAGCAGGGTGGCCACTTCGTACCGCTGCTCCATAGAACGCAGCTCGGAAATGGTGCACAGGTCCTGGAAGAAGCTATAGCACTCCTCCTCATTTTTCAGCGTCAGGATCGCCCGGTACAGCAGGTCGCTTTTTTCCTTCTGGGCAATCTTGGATTTCGCCGCTCTTACCATAATTGTTTTTCCTCCGTTTCCAAAAAACGTAGTATTTGTTTTCCTCGGGTAGTCATTTTACCATTTTAACCTATAAAAGTAAACCGTTTATGCAAAATTTTTTTGCAAATTTTACGGTTTGTTCACACTCTCCCCTGCCGCCGTCCGGCAACGCTCCCGGGAGCGTTACCGGACACTTTGCGTTTTAGCGTCCTAAATCCTACCAACCTACCATGCTGACGGTAACGGTTTTTGCGCGCTATTTCGTCCCGTCTTAAAATTTTCAACATATTGTCGACCCTTTTCGCGATAAATTCCGGTAAAATCGTCCGTTTTCGATTTTCCACACGGGAATCTTTACGCTATCGGGGGAAATCTTTATGAACTATTTATGAATGCGGACTATTCGTTGTCACCATTTTCACGAAATTTGTGCTATACTCACTGCGTAAACCAGAGCTGTCCGGGAGCTCTGAAAATCACAAAACGACTATAAAGGAGTGTGTGTTTGTGGCAACATTTATCATCGGTCTTGTGATCCTGTTCGGCGGCGCTGCGCTGTACGGACGCTTCTGCGAGAAAGTTTTCGGGCCTGACGACCGTCAGACCCCGGCCTACGCCAAACAGGACGGCGTGGACTATATCCCCATGAAGGGCTGGAGAAACAGCCTGATCAACCTGCTGAACATCGCCGGTACCGGCCCCATCCTGGGGCCCATCCAGGGCATTCTGTTCGGGCCCATCGCATTTATCACCATCCCCATCGGCAACGTCATCGGCGGCGCCATGCACGACTATTTCTCCGGCATGATCTGCCTGCGTGACGGCGGCACCCAGATGCCCCAGATGATCAAGCGCTATTCCAATAAGGGCATTTTCAACGTATACAACGTGTTCTGCTGTCTGCTTCTGCTGCTGGTGGGCGCTGTGTTCGTTTACACCCCCGGCGACATTGCCGCCACCTCCGTGTTCGGCTTCGACGGCAAGCCTACCTCCGTCTCCACCTGGATCATTTACGGCGTGATCTTCCTGTATTACCTGGTCGCTACCGTGTTCCCCATCGACGCCATCATCGGCCGCATTTATCCCATCTTCGGCGCCATCCTGCTGTTCTCCGCCGTGGGTGTGTTCATCGGCATCTTCGTCAAGGGCTATCCCCTGCTGAACGTGTGGGACGACTGGTCCTCTCCCATCCTGCAGCTCACCGGGGCTGACGGCGCGGTTAAGAGCTTCACCTATGCAGACTACTTCAAGGGCGGCCACTTCCTGCCGATCTTCTTCGTTACCGTGGCCTGCGGCATTTTGTCCGGCTTCCACTCCACCCAGACGGCTATCATCTCCCGCACGGTGAAGAACGAGCGTCAGGGCCGCATGACCTTCTACAACATGATGATCCTGGAGGGCTTCATCGCTATGGTGTGGGCCGCCGGCGCTATGGGCGTGTACAATCTGGCTCTGCAGGAGCCCAACGCCTCCCTGGCCACCGGTACCATCGGCGTGGTGTGCAAGGATATCCTGGGCCCCGTGGGCGGCGTCATCGCCCTGATCGGCGTCATCGTTCTGCCCATCACCTCCGGCGATACCGCTCTGCGCGCTCTGCGTCTGTCCCTGGCGGAGACCTTCCACCTGGACCAGTCCACCAACGGCAAGCGTATGCGTCTGGCCATCCCTGTGTTTGTCCTGGCTGCCGGCATCATCGTGTTCGCCAAGTTCAACAAGGACGGCTTCAACATTCTGTGGCGTTACTTCGCATGGTCCAACCAGACCCTGTCTCTGTTCGCCTTCCTGTGCATCACGGTGTGGATGTTTGAAAACGGCAAGGGCAAGTTTGCGTGGATGCCGCTGATTCCCGGCGCGTTCTACGCCTTCATCTGCTCCACCTACATCGCCAATGCCCACATCGGCTTCAACATCCCCTGGACCGCCTCCTACATCATCGGCGTGGTGTTCGCCATCGCCTATGTGGTGGCCCTGTGCCTGTATGGCAGAAAGCGCGGCGCGGCTGTGAAGCTGAAAATGAACAAGTAACTCTTTTTCTCCTGACAGCATATAGGTGTAAATCCCCCGGCAGGTGCCGGGGGATTTACGCTTTTTGTCCGGTGTTTTTTTAACGGTTTTTCGACGGGATTCTCATTTCAGGGATTGAGTCGGGCGGTTCGATATGTTATACTGGACTTACTTTTTCAGGAGGCAAGCCATATGACACTCAACGAATTGAAAATCGGCCAGTCCGGGGTCATCACCGCCGTAGGCGGCGACGGCCCCCTGCGCTGCCGTTTGCTGGATATGGGGCTGATCCCCCGCACCGCCGTGAAGCTGATGAAGGTGGCCCCCATGGGGGACCCCATCGAGATCCGGGTCCGGGGCTATGAGCTGACCCTGCGGGTGGAGGACGCCATGAAGATCCAGGTAAAGGAGGCGGCGGTATGATTTTCGCCCTGGTCGGCAATCAGAATTGCGGCAAAACCACGCTTTTCAACGCCCTCACCGGCTCCAACCAGCACGTGGGCAACTTCCCCGGCGTCACCGTGGACCAGAAAACCGGCGAAATACGGGGCGAAAAGGGCTGCTCCGTGGTGGACCTGCCGGGCATCTACTCCCTGCGGCCCTATACCCAGGAGGAGATCGTCTCCCGGGACTACATCCTCAACCAGAAACCCGACGGCATCATCAACATCGTGGACGCCACCAACATCGAGCGCAACCTGTACCTGACGCTGCAATTGCTGGAGCTGCGGGTGCCCATGGTGCTGGCCCTGAACATGATGGACGAGGTCCGGGCCAACGGCGGCGCCGTGGACGTGCAGCGGATGAGCCGGGAGCTGGGCATCCCGGTGGTGCCCATTTCCGCCGCCAAGGGCGAGGGCGTGTCGGAGCTGGTGGATCAGGCCCTGGCCGCGGCCCGGGGCCGGGTACTGCCCAAGGTCACGGACTTCTGCGCCGACGATTCCGCCGTCCACCGCTGCATCCACGCGGTGGTGCACCTGATCGCCGACCACGCCGACCGCATCGGCGTTCCGGCCCGGTTCTGCGCCGCCAAGCTCATCGAGGGCGGCGACGACCTGGCGGACCGTCTGGCCCTGGACCAGAACGAGCGGGAGCTGCTGGAGCACTGCATCGTCCAGATGGAGACGGAGACCGGCCTGGACCGCAACGCCGCCCTGGCGGATATGCGGTACAGCTTCATCGAAAACGTGGTGTCCGCCTCGGTGGTCAAGTGCCGCGAAAGCCGGGAGCACGCCCGGTCCGTGCGGCTGGACCGTCTGCTGACGGGGCGATTCACGGCGGTGCCGGTGTTTTTGGGCATCATGCTGCTGACCTTCTGGCTGACCTTCGACGTCATCGGCCAACGACTGTCCGACTGGCTGTCCGTGGGGGTGGACGCCCTGACAGCGGTGGTGGACCGGGCGCTGACGGCCTACGGCATCAACCCGGTGGTACACAGCCTTATCGTGGACGGCATTTTTGCCGGTGTGGGCAGCGTGCTGGTGTTTCTGCCCATCATCGTGACGCTGTTTTTCTTCCTGTCCATTCTGGAGGACACCGGCTACATGGCCCGGGTGGCCTTCGTCATGGACAAGCCCCTGCGCAGGATCGGCCTGTCCGGCCGCAGTATCGTTCCCATGCTCATCGGCTTCGGCTGCTCCGTCCCCGCCATCATGGCCACCCGCACGGTATCCTCGGACCGGGACCGGAAAATGACCATTTTGCTGACGCCGTACATGAGCTGCTCGGCCAAGATCTCCATCTATGGCTTTTTTACGGCAGCCTTCTTCCCCCGCTACCGGGCTCTGGTGATGATCGGCCTGTATGTGCTGGGCATTGCCATCGGCATTGTGGCGGCCCTGATCATGAACAAGACTGCCTTCCGGGGAAAGCCTGTGCCCTTTGTCATGGAGCTGCCCAACTACCGGCTGCCCAGCGCCAGAAGCGTGGCCCTGCTGCTGTGGGAAAAGGCCAAGGACTTCCTGCAGCGGGCCTTCACGGTGATCTTCCTGGCCACCATAGTCATCTGGTTCCTCCAGAGCTTCGACACCCGGCTCAACGTGGTGTCCGACAGCGCCGACAGCCTGCTGGCCCTGATCGGCCAGGTGCTGGCCCCCATCTTCGCTCCCCTGGGCTTCGGCGACTGGCGCTGCGCCACCTCGCTGATCTCCGGCTTCATCGCCAAGGAATCCGTGGTCAGCACCCTGGAGGTGCTACTGGGCGGCAGCGCCATCTCCGGCCTGTTCACCACCCGGTCCGCCCTGAGCTTCCTGGTGTTCACCCTGCTGTATACCCCCTGCGTGGCGGCGGTGGCCACCATCCGTCGGGAGCTGGACTCCTCCCTGAAAACCCTGGGCGTGGTGGCCATGCAGTGCGGCGTGGCCTGGCTGGCCTCCCTGGCCATGTATGCCATCGCGGGGCTATTCTAAGATTGTTCCAAAAGGTCAAAGACCTTTTGGAACAATGGGTTTGCAGTCTGCTGCGCGCATAATTTGTTCGCTGAAAGCGAACAAATTCCACACTTGCAGACTGAGAA